>Ga0214923_10004136_pt1 | contig 17750 bp, 19 predicted proteins | sample LL1510_MetaG_FD_177993 | JGI IMG/M metagenome (GOLD analysis project Ga0214923, IMG submission 177993) | Freshwater microbial communities from Lake Lanier, Atlanta, Georgia, United States - LL-1510 | ecosystem: Environmental > Aquatic > Freshwater > Lake | place: USA: Georgia | collected... | reverse complement strand
TAGATATAGCGGAAATGATAGCAATGAGCTTACCCAATAACAATCAATAAAATTGTATGATAGAAAATAGTTTTAGCACCCTGGTTCCAGAAAATTTTTCAGCCTCTTCTCGCGTGTGGATTTATCAAAGCAGCCGTGAATTTTCGGCTGAAGAAACAATAAAAATAGAATTACTGGTAAATCAATTTGTTACTCAGTGGACGGCACACGGAGCAAGCGTTAAAGGTATGGCATTGGTGCTATTGAATCGATTTGTAATATTGGTGGCAGACGAAACCCAAACACAGGTGAGTGGCTGCAGCACCGATAGCTCGATTCACTTTATTCAGCAGTTACAAAATGATTTTTCAACAGACTTTTTCAACAGAAAAGAAATTTGTTTTTATATAGATAATCAAGTGCAAAAATTTACTTTGAATACAATTCCTGAAGCAGTTGAAAAAGGAATCATTCATGCTGAAACATTGTGCTTTAATAATTTAACTTTAACACTGCATGATTGGAGAAGTAAATGGATTATTCCGGTAACAAACAGCTGGCTAAGACAAAAATTCCCTCACTTACTTGAAACCATTGGTTAATATAAGTTCAAGTTTTATCGTGCATTTACCTTTTGAAGGGCTTCTTGCTGCTGCTGTTTCGATAGTTTACTTTTAATTGAATTTTTACTTACCTGCCAGCTAAGTGTTAATCTGAAATTGCGGGTAATACTTTCACTATAACTTTCTATTGTAAAGTTGGGACCATAGGTGAAATTATGGTATCGTTGAATAGCAAATGGATCAATTGCAAGTAAGCCAACAGTAAGTTGTTTATTAAACATTTTTCTTTGTATCCCGATGCTCATGGTTATATTACTTCGGGATACACCTTGTGGACTAGCCCAATGAGTAAAGCGATTATTTGCCTCCAGCAGCGTAAGCGCATCCGGCGCATAACTGTAATTGAGTCCGGCATAAAAACTTCCTCCGTCCCGGTATTTATAAAGAAGTTTTTGTGTTTCGCTATATTGCTGATAGGTATATCCGGTACTTACATTCATGCGAAATTTTTTACTGATGGTTATGCCCGACCATAGGTTAATCTGATATTCCTGTTGGTTGGAAATATTCTGATAGGTAGTAAATGTTCTGCCACTATCTGCAAGTGTACGTATGGTTTGAAAAACATTTTTCACCTGATTAAACCCTAAGGTTCCACTGAAACTAAATTTGGGTATGTAGTAGCTAACGTTCCAGTCGTACATATCGGTTAACTGTGCATTCAGAAAAGGGTTTCCAAATTTAATATTATAGGGATCTCCGTAGTCGATACTGGGATTCATTTCAACAATACCCGGACGACGGATAGCTTCTCTAAAACCCAGGGTGGAATTCCATTGCCGGTTGAATTCTTTTCGAATAGAAAAAGAGGGCAGCCAGTACACATAATCATTCTGTACATTGGCAGCATTTCCTTTTTGAAAGTTAAATCCATTGTAAGTGTATTCCATCTGAACAGAACTGATGAATTTCCATGTTTTGTTCCAACTCCATATCCAGCCCATTCTTGCAGTAATGATTTGCTGATTGAAATCAAAATCGTTACTTAACTTATCCAAAGGAACATTGGTTAAATCGGCTTTTCTTACATATCCTGAATTGAGCACATTGTGAACCCGGCTGGAGGACGAGGTAATTCCAGACGTAATCAAGTGTTGGGCAGAATCATCTAGGGGGAGATTATAATACAAATTGGTATATCCACTGGTAGTATATTGATCCGTAATTTGCCATTGGGTTGAATCGGCCCCGGTTGGTTGCAGTTCACCGGTGAAAAATTGCTGAAAGAAATCGCGGTCGCTGTAATTTTTATTCAGCTGGATACCGGAGAAGATTTGTAATTTTTCTCCCGGCCTTTTTCCTGTTTGCTGAAAAGATCCCGAAAATCCATTTCCATAACCGTTTCCATCAAAGCTATTTTCCCGAGTGGATGCTTTGTAAGGCACCTGAAAACGATTCAGGTTGGTATAAAGTATGGTATTATGATTATCGGCATAATTCCAGTTTCCCTGATAAACAAAGCTGAATGACCGATATTTATTAGGCGTATATTCTACTTGCAATCGAGCACTGGGCGACCAGCTCCTGTTATGATAACTGGATTGTGTATGAAGATAATTGGTAGAATCAGGATAGTTATTAGAACGGTGGCCCCACCCACTTCCCAAAGCGATGTTAGTAGATGCACCGGCAACTGCGTTCACCGACCATTTACCAGAACGATAGCCATATGTTGCATATAAACTGCCCTCACCCCGTGTTGCACCGCTTATAGAAACTTTTTCGAATCTGCCTACCCTTCCTTTTTTAGTTACTATATTGATTACTCCACCAGGATAACTGGCATATTCGGGTGGAGGACGTTGCATCACTTCAACCTTTTCAATAACACTTGCAGGTAAACTTTCCAGGAGGTCTGCCAATTGCTGCCCCGAAACATTTATAGGCTTCTCATCCATCAAAATCAATGGAACTTTTCCCATTAACATGATGCTTCCATCCGATTGAGTATTTAGCATCGGCATTGTACGTAACATATCCCCGGCATTGCTTCCACTGCTTAATGCATTGTCGCCTACCGAATAGATTAGTTTTCCATCCCTTTCCTCTATGGGTGGTTTTTCAGCTGTTACTACTACCTCTTGCAATCCATTTTCAGAGGGAAGCAGCATTAGATTGGGTAAAATAATTGCACTTTTAGTAATGATAGCAATACTATCCCTAATAAAAATATGATAGCCCATCACCTGAACCCGTAACTGATAATTCCCCTTAGGAATGGATGCAAAGGAAAAATTGCCTTCGGCAGAAGAAATTAATCGAAATTTCTGTAAAGTATCCGATTGATTAACTAACTGAACGCTGGCCTGACTAATGGGAAGGCGCGTTTTTGAGTCCAAAATCAATCCGCTTATTTTGCCTGTTATAACTGATTTGTCTGAACCCAATTGAGCCATCATTTGAAGGGAGCACAACAGATATAAACAAATGAAATACAATCTCATGCGAACAGATACTGGATATGAAAATAAAACAATGAGAGCAAATCTTGCAATATTTATGTTTCGCGGTTATTTTTGCCCTCTTAATCGGTAAAAAGAATGTATGTATAAACTCTACGGAATACCCAATTGTAATTCAGTTAAGAAAGCAACCCAATGGTTGCAACAAAATGGAATATCCTACACTTTTCACAACTACCAAAAATCAGGTATTGACGAGCAAAAATTGATGGATTGGAGTAACCAAATAGGTTGGCCGGCCATCATTAACCGAAAAGGTACCACCTGGAAAAAAAATGCTATTGAAAATGAAAAACAGGTTAGTTCGGAGAAAGGAACGTTGGCTTTATTAACAAAGCAAACCAGCATGATTAAAAGACCCATCATCGAACTTTCGGGGAAAGTTTTGGCAGTTGGATTTGATGAAGACCTATACCTGCAGGTTTTCCTTTAATGGGAAAACCAAAAAATTTATTGACCCAGTAATTCGGCTAATTTGCGTGTAAGTGCTTCGCCTCTTAAATCACGTGCTACAATTTTTCCGGTTGGGTCTACCAAAATATTGGCAGGAATACTTCCAATACGGTACAATTGAGCAACCGCATTATTCCAATATTGCAAATCACTTACATGAGTCCAGCTTAAATTATCTGCCTGAATGGCTTGTAACCAATTAGGTTTAGCATTATCTAATGATACCCCCAAAACGGTGAAGTTTTTGTTTTTAAACTGATTGTAGGCATTCACTACATTGGGGTTCTCGGCACGACAGGGCCCACACCAACTTGCCCAAAAATCAATTAATACATATTTACCCCTGAAAGAAGACAATGCAATTGGTTTGCCATTTACGTCTGTTTGTGTAAAATCAACTGCCTGTGTTCCCACTTGTCCAATCATAGCCTGTTTGGCATCAGCAATTGTTTTTTCAATGTTTTGAGCATAAAAGCCTCTCTTGGCAGATGGTTGCAATTGCGCATATTTAGCTTCTAAATCGGCAATCCCATCAAATCCACCCATCATTACAGCCAGCACCAATGAACTTACCGGAGAGGAAGGTTTTGCTTGAATAAATAAGTTCGTAGCTGCAACTGCTTGTTGACGTACTTCATTATAGGATTTCATTAATGAATCTTTGCGTGTAGCATTCGATTCTGCATTTACAGTGGCTCCAAGTTCTCTTAAGCGATTGATATAAGGAATGAATTGCTGCTTAAACATATTAAAATCATCATTAACAGCCGATCCGGTTATGGTAGATGCTGCCAAATTATTGATGTCGCCCTTTAAGGCTACCTGATCATTTTGGAGAAATAATTCCAAACTAAGATTATATCCAATAAATCCTAATTGAAACATGTCTGGTTCTCTAATATTTCCCTTCAAGGTAAAATTGCCATTAACTACTGTAGCTGTTGCCAGGGTTCGACTATTATTGGCATTCATTAAAAATGCTGTAATACTATCTTTTAAGCCGGCAACATACCCCTTTAATACAAAGGGCTCTTTACTCTGAGCCATTAAAAGACAAGGAAATAAGAAGAAAACTAAAATAAGCTTTTTCATGAAGCGAATTTTTTGTGCAAGTGTGAAGTTAGTTGGACCGATGTCTGCTTTGCAACAGATCGGTAACCTGCTGCAAGGTAACACCTTTCGCGTTAAGCAAAAGTAAATAATGAAATAACAGATCTGCTGCTTCGTTTAAAAAAAGTTCGGGTTGATCGTCTTTCGCTTCAATTACCAGTTCAACCGCCTCTTCCCCCACTTTTTGTGCAATTTTATTCAATCCCCTGGCAAACATTTTTGCTACATAGGAAATGTCGGGACTCGCCAATTTTCGCTGTTCAATGATGTTTTCTAATTGATACAGGAAATCGCTTGCCACATTTTGTTCATTCCAGCAGGTATCTGCCCCGGTATGGCAAACCGGACCCTGCGGCAGAGCTTGGATTAATAAGGTATCTTTATCACAATCCAGCGCTGAAGAAACCAACTGTAAAAAGTTCCCACTCTCCTCTCCCTTGGTCCATAATCTGTTTTTCGACCTGCTAAAGAAGGTAACTTTTCCAGTGAGATTGGTTTGTTCCCATGCAGCGGCATCCATAAAACCTAACATCAACACTTTCCGCGTTTGTGCATCCTGAATAATTGCGGGCACCAATCCATTAGCATATTTTTGAAAATCGGGTTGTATCATAATGAAATTAAATTTTAATTAACGTATTGTAATTCCTTGTAAACGAAGCGATTGTTTTAAATCAGGAATAGAAATTTCTTTAAAATGAAAAATGCTTGCCGCCAAAGCTGCATCTGCATGCCCCTGCTCGAAAACGTCTATAAAATGCTGCACGGTTCCACCCCCTCCGGATGCAATTACCGGAACCGGCAGGGAATCTGATAGTCGCCGGGTAATATCCAACGCAAAACCCTGCTTTGTGCCATCATGGTTCATGGAGGTAAGCAAAATTTCACCTGCACCGGCATCTACCCCCATCCGGGCCCAGTCTTCACACTGCATATTTGTTTTTACCCTTCCCCCATTTAAATATACATACCAGTTTCCATCTTCCTCCATTCGGGTATCGATTGCCAATACCACACATTGACTGCCAAAACGATCAGCCAAATCACGAATCAGCTTCGGATTCCGAAAAGCGGCAGAATTTACACTCACTTTATCTGCCCCATTTTGCAACAAATATTGCACATCTTCTACTGAACTGATCCCCCCCCCTACTGTAAAGGGTATATCAACGTGGTGTGCAATCCGCTTTACGAGAGAATACAAAGTTTTTCTTTTTTCAATGGTTGCGGTAATATCCAAAAAAACCAATTCATCTGCACCCTCACGGGCATACAATTGTGCCAATTCAACCGGATCTCCGGCATCCCGAATCGATTCGAAATTTACTCCCTTAACGGTTCTGCCATCCCGAATATCTAAACAAGGTATAATACGCTTCGTTAACATAGAGCTACGCTTTCCATTCTTTTAATTGTTGCAGACTAATCCTTTTTTCATATATAGCTTTCCCTACAATTGCTGCATCACATCCAATTCCCTGCAAATCGTGCAAATCGCTGATATCACTTACTCCACCACTTGCAATAAAAAATAGTTCAGGAAATTGCGCCACAATTGACTGGTATAAAGGCAAAGAAGGACCACTAAGTTTCCCATCTTTACTGATATCTGTACAAAAAACCTGTTGTATCCCTTTGCTAGACCAGTACTCCAGAAAGGGCATAATTTCCTGATCGGTTGTCTCCGTCCAACCTGCAACTGCAAGTCGGGTACCTTTTACATCAGCACCTACTATAAATTTATCAGAACCAAAGCTATCCATCCAACCAATTACTTTTTCCTTGGCTTTTACAGCAACACTGCCAATAGTAACCCAGGTTGCACCGGCATCTATAACCGATTGCACTGCTTCTTGAGAATGAATGCCTCCTCCAAAATCAATTTTTAAACGGGTTACAGCTGCAATTTTTTCCAACACGCGTAGGTTTTGAATGCTACCTGCTTTTGCTCCATCCAAATCTACCAGGTGCAGCCGCTGTAATCCAATATCTTCAAAAGATTTAGCCATTTCCCATGGATATTGACTGTACACCGTTTCCTGGGCATAATCGCCCTGGGTTAGCCGAACACATTTCCCTCCTATAATATCAATCGCCGGAATAATTTGCATTGTATTGAATTAACACGCTAAAAAATTTCTGAGAATAGTGGCTCCGGTTTCTGCACTTTTTTCAGGATGAAACTGGACACCATAAAAATTATCCTTATGCAACGCGGCACTGTAGGGCTGAATATAGTTAGCAGTTGCAATGGTATGCGTATCTAGCGGAACATAATATCCATGTACAAAATAGCAATAACTATTTTCAGCTACACCCTGAAAAAGAGGAGAACTCAATTGCTCAATATTATTCCAGCCAATTTGAGGAATTTTATAACGCACTCCATCTGTTGCAGCAGTAGGCTGCATTTTTTTTACTGTTTGATTAAAAACTCCCAAACAAGTGGTTTCATTTTCTTCACTATATGCACAAAGCAGCTGCATTCCCAAACAGATTCCTAAAACAGGTTGCTGCAAACCCGTAATTACTTTATCGAGATTACGCCAGGTTAAATATTCCATCGCCGAACTGGCTTCCCCTACACCAGGGAATATTACTCTATCGGCCGATTGAATTTTTTCTACCTCATCGGTAACCATTGCTGTAATACCCAATCTCTCCAGTGCATACAGCACCGATTGAATATTACCTGCGTTATATTGTATTATAACAAGATTCATTTGTTGGCATCATGTAGAATGGAATGAATAAATTGCTGAGTTGCGTTTTTCAAATCAACAGTCGAATGCAATGCTTTTATGAAAGCCGATCCAATAATTGCTCCGGATGCATGATTACAGGCTGCTAAAAAACTGGAACGATTGTTAATTCCAAAACCTACCAACACCGGATTTTTCAGTGGCATATTTTGTAATTTTTGCAAATAAGTACTAACTGCTTGCATATCCTGATCTTTTCCAGTGGTAGCAGACGAACTAACCGCATATAAAAATCCTGAACTTAGTGAATCGAGCAACAGTATTCGTTCCTGACTGGTTTCAGGAGTTACTAAAAAAATAAAGTCGAGCTGATATTGGTGCAAGATTTCACCAAACTTTCTTCTGAACTCAATCGCAGGTAAATCGGGTAAAATAATTCCATCAACACCAACTTCTGCTGCTTTGGCACAAAACTTTTCAAAACCAAATTGCATTACGGGATTAAGATACCCCATCAATATCACTGGTAACTGATTGCCAATTCCACCCATACCAATTGGTTTTCGCAAATCTTTTAGCTGATCGAATAACAATTCCAGTGTCATACCATTCGCAATTGCTTCAGAACTTGAGGCTTGAATTACAGGACCATCCGCCAGCGGATCGGAATAAGGAATCCCCAATTCAATCATATCTACCCCGCTTTCTTGCAAAGCGCTCATAACAGGAAGTGTGCTATCGAGGTGGGGATATCCTGCTGTGCAATAAACATTCAGAATATTTGATTTTTTTTTCTGAAATAACGAAGCAATTCTACTCATATAATACTTTCTAATTATTTATCAAATCTATCCAGTTCCTGCATATAAGTACCCAAATCTTTATCCCCTCTACCACTCAAACACACTACCACTTTATCGGTTTGCTTTAGTTGCAGATCAGGCAGTACGGCAAATGCATGTGCCGTTTCCAATGCAGGAATAATTCCCTCCATTTTGCTTACATGAAAAGCCCATTCCAAAGCCTGCGCATCGGTAGCACTTTCAAATCTCCCTCTTCCCGATTCAAATAAATTTGCATGAATAGGACCTACACCCGGGTAGTCCAGTCCGGCAGAGATACTATGTGGCTCAGTAACCTGACCATCTGCTGTTTGCATAACCAAACTCATACTTCCATGTAAAATTCCCGGTTTTCCTAATTGTGTGGTGGCTGCACTCATTCCCGTATGTATTCCATATCCCGCAGCTTCCACTGCTACTATTTGCACAGAAAGCTCATCTAAGAAATGATAAAATGCCCCGGCGGCATTACTTCCTCCACCTACACAGGCTACAACATGGGTTGGCAATTCAGAACCGGTTTTGTCTAATAATTGCAGTCTGATTTCTTCACTGATGATACTTTGAAATCTTGCCACCATATCGGGATAAGGATGAGGACCTACCACACTTCCAATAATATAATGGGTATCATTGGGATGATTAATCCAATCCCGGATTGCTTCATTGGTAGCATCTTTTAAAGTTCTGCTTCCACTCAGTGCAGGAATTACTTTTGCACCCAGCATTTTCATCCTTGCAACATTGGGTGCCTGACGTTGTATGTCTTTTTCACCCATATAAACTATACATTCCATTCCTTTCAAAGCACAAACGGTAGCAGTGGCTACACCATGTTGTCCGGCTCCCGTTTCTGCAATGATTCTTTTTTTACCCATCCGCCTTGCCAATAAAATCTGCCCGATGGTATTATTAATTTTATGAGCACCGGTATGGCATAAATCTTCCCGCTTCAGATATATCTGAGAACCCAGTTCAGCACTCAGTCGCTCGGCAAGGAATAAGGGAGTAGGACGGCCCACATAATCCCTCAATAATAAATCCATTTCGTTTTTAAAGGATGCACTGTGTATGATGTGTAAATACTGATCTTTTAATTCTTGCACATTCCGATAAAGCATCTCAGGAATATAGGCACCGCCAAATTTTCCATAATAGCCATCCGTATCAGGATGTACAAAACTGGGAATGGTTGATTCAGTAATCATTGTTTACGTATTTTATTTGTCTCGAAAATTAACTTGCTCTATGAAAGTTTTAATCAAATCCAAATCCTTAACTCCCGGTGAAATTTCAAATCTACTATTGATATCCAGTGCGAACAAATCCTTTGCAACAGCATCAAGTGCAAATTGCTGAATAATTGTAACATCGTCCGATCCAATACCCCCGCTTAAGAAAAAAGGTTTCCCGATAGAGAGTCCGGATAGCATACTCCAATCGAATTTTTTACCAGAACCTCCATAAGTGGAGGTAGCCGTATCAAATAAAAACATATCTGCTACTCCCTGGTAATCCTTAATCTTCCACAAAACAGGTTCCTGTTCCCGCAACCGAAATGCCTTGATAACCGACACATATTCTGCTATGCGCTCACAGGTTTTGGGCGACTCATCACCATGCAGCTGCACCATGCTGAGTCCGGCTTCATCAACTGTTTTCAACACATCCTCCACTGAGCTATTTACAAAAACACCAACTTTATTAATATGTTTACCTCTTATTTTTTTCAACTGTTCAACTGAAATAAACTTTTTGCAATATCTGGGGGATGGAGGATAGAAAATAAATCCGGCAAACATCACTTCCATTGCATCCAGTGTCATTACTTGTTCTACCTGGGTTAATCCGCACACTTTCAACCGAAAGGATGGCAACTGGGGTTTGATATGTTGAGATAATTCCTGCATCAGTTTTCAGTTACATTTCTGGCATTCTGTAATACCTGAGAAAATTGTAAAAATGATGCACCGGGATTATCCTGTTTCATAAAATATTCACCCATTAAAAATCCTGAAAAACCCGCCGATTGCAACTGTAAAATGGTTTCAACAGAGTCAATACCGCTCTCGGCAATTGCTGGAAATTCGGCAGGAATCTGTGCAGCCAATTCAATGGAATGCTGCAGATTTACTTCGAAGTTTTTGAGATTCCGATTATTAATTCCCACAAGAGTTACAGAAGGATGAATATGACCTAATTCAGCCTGATCGTGTAACTCTAATAATACCTCCAAACCCAGCATTCGAGCTGCTTCTGCCAATTGTTTTACTGCTGTGGGTGTTAAACAAGCAGCAATGAGTAAAATTACTGCTGCTCCATGAGCTCGTGCTTCAATTAATTGATATTCATCAATGATAAAGTCTTTCCGTAAAACAGGAACACCCCAACCCACTGCAGCTTCCAGATCGGTCCAGCTCCCGCCGAAAAAAGTTGTATCAGTTAATACAGAAATCCCGGATGCACCCCCTGCTGCATAGGCACGGGTGATTTCCTTTGCATCGGCATTGGCATGGATAATACCCTTACTGGGAGATTTTCTTTTAAACTCCGCAATGATGCCATTAGTACCCGGTTGTTGCAAAGATCTCCTTAAACTGGGGATAGTTTGCTGAAACCAGGGAGATTGCTCCAGTTGCCGAATGGGAATTTCTTTTTTACGGGATTCCACTTCCAGTTTTTTGGCTGCTATGATGGTTTCTAAAATATTCATGCCTGTAAAGAGATAAGTGTTTCCAATGAATTTCTTGCCGCTCCGGATTCCAAACTAACAACTGCCGCCTGATAAGCCTCCTCATAATTTGCATAATGGCCGGTTCCGGCAAGAGCGAGTGCTGCATTGGCAAGTACTACTGCATTTTGAGACCAGGTGCCATTTCCATTGATGATGTTTCTAAATAAGTTGGCGGCAGCTTCCAAAGTATCGCCTCCGTATAAATCTTCCGGCAAAACCAATCGTTTACCTAATTCGCGGGCCGAATACATTTTTTCACCCGAAGCAGTAATTACTTTGGTATCATTCGTAAGTGATACTTCATCATATCCATCCAAACTATGAATAATGGTAAATGGTTTACCAGTTTGTTGTAACACATAATTGTAGATACGGGCCATTTCTAAATTATATACTCCAATTAGCTGGGTAGCAGGTGATGCCGGATTTACTAGTGGCCCCAACATATTAAAGAATGTACGAACGCCCAGATTTTTTCGAATTGGCCCAACAACTTTCAATGCAGGATGAAAAAGTGGTGCATGCAAAAAACAAATATTTGCTTTCTCAAGTTCTTTTTTCAATTTTTCCTGCTGATTGGAAAATTGATAACCCAGTTGTTCCATCACATTCGAGGAACCGCTAATACTGGATGCACCATAATTTCCGTGCTTGGCAACTTTAACTCCTGCTCCGGCAACAATAAAACAAGCCAGGGTAGAAATATTAAATGTATTCTTACCATCTCCTCCGGTACCCACTATATCTATAACCGGTTCATTACCCAGATCAATTTTAACTGATAAATCCAATAACGCATCCCGGAAACCTAATAACTCGTCTATAGTAATGCTCCTCATCAGATAAACCGTAATGAAAGCAGCCAGTTCACTTTCGTTAAACTTACCTTCCGACATTTGCATCAAAACATCTTTTGCTGCCAATCGGGAAAGCGTTTTGTGTTCGAGTAAGTAATGTAAAATCTTTTTCATTTCCAATGTATTGCTGAATTTTACTTTGTTAACCAATTTTGCATCATTGCTAACCCATGCGGAGTTAATATACTTTCGGGGTGAAACTGCACTCCTTGAACATCCCATTCTCGATGACGAAGAGACATTATATATTGATTAGCATCTCGTGCAGTTACTTCAATACACGCCGGTAATTGTTCATCACTTACTACCCAACTATGATAGCGGCCTACCTCAAGTGGAAATTGCAAGCCTGAAAACCAATCATTTCCCCGCTCAACCACCGGTAGCAATTCAATTGGTGTTGCCACTCCATGAAATACACTCGGTAAATTCAATAAGGTGGCACCAAATGCTTCTCCAATAGCCTGATGACCTAAACAAACCCCGAATATTGATTTTTCTGAAGCATAAGCTTTAATAAGGGGCAAAAGCAGTCCGGCTTCTTCCGGTATTCCCGGACCCGGTGATAAAATAATTTTATCGAAGGCACTAATCTCTTCCAATAAAATCTGGTCATTGCGCACAACCGTTACTTCATCAGTGGTTAATTGTTTTACCAGATGAACCAGATTGAATGTAAAAGAATCGTAATTATCAAAAACCAAAATTTTCATATCGTACTATCTATATATACTGTTATTGTTGTTGGATGCCAGTTGAATCGCTTTCTTTAATGCATTCAGTTTATTGTTCACTTCCTGCAACTCGCTTTCGGGATTACTGGCTGCTACCACTCCTGCACCTGCCTGATAATACAGGGTATTTTGCTTACTCAACAGCGTTCTGATTAAGATGGCATGATTACATGAACCATCAAATCCAAAACTACCAATGCAGCCTCCATAATATCCACGGGCAGTGGGCTCCAGGGTATCAATAATTTCCATTGCTTTAATTTTTGGAGCACCGCTCAGGGTTCCTGCAGGAAAAGTTTTTGAAAGCAAGTGTATTGGATGTGTATCTGTTTTACATTTCCCGGTTACCTCACTAACCAGATGAATAACATGACTATAATAATGCACCTGACGGAAATGGCTTACCATCACATCATCACAACAACGACTCAGGTCGTTACGTGCCAAATCAACCAGCATAATATGTTCAGCATTTTCTTTTGCATCTGCCAATAAATTGGCTGCCATTTGCTGATCGGTTGCTTCATCTCCCGTTCTGCGGAATGTGCCTGCAATTGGGTGCACTACTGCCCGCTGATTTTTTACAATCAATTGTGCTTCGGGAGATGAACCCATTAATTTATACGTTCCATAATCGAAGAAAAACAAATAGGGCGAGGGATTCACACTGCGTAAAGACCGGTATACATTAAATTCATCTCCCTGAAAACCTTGTTCAAATCTCCTGCTCAACACTACCTGAAAAACATCGCCCCGCATACAATGTGCGACACCTTTCTGCACCATTTTTCGAAATTCCTCATCAGTGATATTAGAACTTTCTTCTCCGGTTGCGGTAAAAGGATATTCAGGAACATCTTTACTTCGGATAAGTGAAATTACTGCGTTAGCATCCCCCTCAATTCCCGGTATGCAATTTTCACAGAATATGATTTCATCTTTAAAATGATTGAATACAATAAGATACTGATACAATCGGTATCGCATCAGTGGGATAGCAATTGAATTTGCTTTATCGGATTTCAGTGAAATGGTCTCGAAAAAAGGGATTGCATCATAGGCAGTATATCCGAGCAAGCCCTGTGCAGTGGAAGCTTCCGGTATTTCAACTGGCTCGGGTTTAAATTGCTGCATAAACTCCCAAATACGGTCGGGTATTTTTTCAGGATGTAAAATATTTTCAGTTACGGATTCCTCACCCGGAAACTTATAATTTAATTTTCCCGGCTCAGTTACTTCAATTCCTGCAATTGCATTGATGGCAATAAAAGAATAACTATTTTCTGCAGCATGATGATCGGTACTTTCCAGTAAGATAGTATCCCGGTATTTATCCCTCAATCGCAGATATATCCCAACGGGAGTATAAATGTCTGCGAGCATTCTTCTCGCGTGGGTTTTTAATTCGATTTTCTTCATAGTTCCCTATATCAGTTAAAAAAAACAAAGCCCCGGCTTTTGATGGCCGGGGCTTGAAAATATATTCAAATAAGTAAAAGGCAATGCCACTACTATCCCCGGACGAGGTTGTAATGCCACCACCAACTCTTATTCATATTTAAATTCATATTGGCAAATTTGCAATCAAAATACCGGAATAACAAATTTTTTTTGAAATTAGCAGCTATATTTTCCAAAATTCAACTTTTCAATAGCTGAATTGTTATATAAAAAAAAGATATATGCAAAAAATGATTGCCAGCCTTTTGATCCTAACCAGTTTACTAATGCAGCAAAACCTGATGGCAGCCCCTTCCGATGATGTAGTGGGTGTTTGGCTAAATTCCAGTGGCAAGGGCAAAATTCAGATTTACAAGGAAAATGGCAAATACTACGGTAAAATCGTTTGGCTACGCGAACCTCTGAATGAAAAAGGACAACCCAAGCTGGATGTGAATAATCCGAATACATCACAAAAATCCAAACCACTCGTGGGTGCAATCATTTTAAGAGATTTTGATTTTGCAGATGGAGAATGGAATAACGGCAAAATTTATGATCCTGAAAATGGAAAAGATTATAAATGCTATATGCGTTTAAAAGATGCAAACACACTGAATGTGCGGGGTTATATTGGCATTTCAATGATTGGCAGAACAGAAGTTTGGACGCGCACCAAATTATAATTGATTATAAAACTCCTTTGGTGGAAGGCAGGTAGCGACTAAACGGATCGCGCTTCACTGCCATGCGAATGGCCTTGGCGAATGCCTTGAAGATAGCTTCAATTTTATGATGCTCATTGGTGCCGCTGCAGCTGATATTGAGATTACACTTAGCTGCATCACTGAATGATTTGAAGAAATGATAGAACATTTCTGTTGGCATTTCCCCAATCTTTTCTCGGCTAAATTCGGCATCCCACACCAGCCAGTTTCGTCCGCCAAAATCAATCAACACTTTCGCTTCAGCCTCGTCCATAGGCAAGGCAAAACCATATCTTTCCATACCGCGCTTATCGCAGAGCGCCATTGCAAAAGCTTCTCCCAATGCAATAGCAGTATCTTCAATGGTATGATGTTCATCAATATGCAAATCGCCCTTGGTATGTACTGTTAAATTAAGCTTTCCGTGACGGGCAATTTGTTCCAGCATGTGATTAAAAAACCCAATGCCGGTATGTATATTGGCTAGACCGGTTCCTTCCAAATTCAGTTCGATGTCAATTTGCGTTTCATGGGTATGCCGGCTATGCTTCACTTTTCGCAAACCCATTTGTAGAAAAGCATATATATCTGCCCAATTATCTGTTTCAACAATAATGTGCTCGCGAAGAGAGGCTTCCTGTTCGGGAGTAAATTGATGAGCCGGGTGGGGTGAACGCAAATAGATGGCTTTACATCCCAAATTAGCAGCCAATTGTATATCGCTCCATCTATCACCAATCACAAATGAATTTGCTAAATCAAAATCGGGATGATTGATTAAATGCTGTAATAGAGCCGTTCCAGGCTTTCGGGTGGGTTGATTATCCTGCGCAAATGTTTTATCTACCCAAACCTCATCAAACCGAAACCCCTCTCCTTCCAGTGTTCTTAACATCAATTGCTGTACCGGCAAAAAATTTGCTTCCGGAAAGGAATCAGTTCCCAATCCATCCTGATTGGTAACCATTACATGATAAAAATCAAAGTCAGCCGCAATGCGTGCAAGCGTAGAAATTGCTCCGGGAACAAACCGGGTTTTTTCTATATGATCAATCTGAAAATCTTCAGGCTCATGTAAGATTACTCCATCGCGATCGATAAACAGAATTCGTTGCATATTTATTTAGTTTTCGAACGCACAGTTTTTACTTCCGCTACGGTTACTGCTACCGGTGAACGATTACTCCAGGCATTTCGGATATAATTCAAAACATCTGCAATTTGCTGGTCAGATAAATCGGCATGGGTGGCCATATTATTGCTATAATATTCACCATCGATCTCAACCCGGTCGCTCATGCCTTTTAGAATGATTTGTATCAGGCGATTTTTATCTTTACCCTTTACAGCCGATGCACCATCCAATGGCGGATTTAAATGAGGAACTCCGCCACCATCCTGCTGATGACAAACCATGCATCGCTGAACGTAAATGGTTTTGCCTCTTTCAACAGACGGCTTTAGGGTACCGGATTGTGCAGTAGCGGCAAACGAAAAAACACATCCAAAAATGAAAACAATCCCACGCCTGTATAAATGCTTACTCATGAACCAATAATTTATTTTCCGTTGTACATGATTCTGTAAATCGTTCCCTTATTATCATCAGATACATAGAGCGAACCATCTGGGCCTTGTGCCAGTCCGCATGGGCGATGCTGGGCTGCACGAGTGCTAGTAATCACGTCAACTCCGGCAAATCCATTGGCAAATACTTCCCATTTTCCTGTTGGTTTTCCATTTTCAAAAGGCACAAAAACCACATAGTAGCCTTCCTGCGGAAGTGGGGCTCTGTTCCAGGAACCATGAAATGCAATGAAAGCACCGTTTTTATATTTAGCTGGAAACTGATTGCCTGTATAGAATAATAAAGCATTCGGAGCCATGTGTGCCGGAAAAGCCAAAGCAGGATTTTTAAATTCGGCACTTCCTTCTATTTTACCATCCCCACCATATTCCGGCGCCAGCATTTTTTTATTTTGGATAGGATCATAATATATATAAGGCCATCCCGCATTATCACCCTGATTCATCTCGTACATGGTTTCAGCAGGCAAATTGGCATTGGAGGTATCATTGAAATATTGAGGGAAAAGCGTATTCAGCTGATCGCGGCCATGTTGAGTTACAAAAAGCGAATTGGTTTGATTATTCCAATCGAGCCCTACCACATTCCTCAATCCGGTTGCATAGCGCGTTCCATTTCCATACGTTTGATTGGCAACATCGGCTTTAAACTTCCAGATACCTCCGGCTGAATCGAGAATGGGACAAGGTTTCATACCAAGGGATCCAGGTTGCCGATCTTTAACCTGGCAAGAATTTGAATAGGCGCCGATATTTACATAAATATTTCCTTTATTATCTAACGTAATCGATTTGCTCTCATGTTGACGACGATTGATGAGTCCGGTGATAATTTTCTCAGGCTGATTCGGATTCTCAACAGCTCCTTTATCATTTAATTGATACCGAAACACCTCTTCATCAGAAGACGCATAGAGATACCCGTTATGAATAGCAATTCCCGTTCCTCCATAATTTCCAAATCCGGTTATATCCTCGGCACGGCCATCTTTATTTAGGTCGCGTAGCACTAAAATTCCCTTATCCCCTACCTTACCACTCAATTTCACGTACACATCTCCTTGCTGATTCACAGCAATATGACGGGCTCTTCCAACATTTTCAGCAACGGTTATCGCAGAAAATCCGGCAGGAAGTTTCAATCCGGCATTGTCGTTATCAGGCCGAATAACGGCAGATTTTTGAACGCGAACTGTATCGGAAGCGTTCGATTCACAGGCCAGTAAAGATCCGGCCACCAGCAATAAAGCAATACGAAGCATAAAGGGATTTTTTTGTTCGGATGAAATTACAAATCAATTATCAATTCTACTCAAAATGTTTACAATTGAAGCCATTCTGCCAGTGCATCCACCAACAAGGTATTTTCCTGTTCGGTTCCAATGGTAATGCGTAAACAATCATCACATAGCAAAACCCGGCTTCGGTCGCGTACCACGATTCCTTTCTTTAACAAAAATTCATATACCTGATGCGCTTCAGGAATTTTAACCAGCAGGAAATTCGCATCCGAAGGATAC
>Ga0214923_10004132_pt1 | contig 17764 bp, 16 predicted proteins | sample LL1510_MetaG_FD_177993 | JGI IMG/M metagenome (GOLD analysis project Ga0214923, IMG submission 177993) | Freshwater microbial communities from Lake Lanier, Atlanta, Georgia, United States - LL-1510 | ecosystem: Environmental > Aquatic > Freshwater > Lake | place: USA: Georgia | collected... | reverse complement strand
TTCGTTTCTGCACACAGCTCGCTCGGAAGAACTCACAGTTCCTTCCTTTCAACAAGGGGAATAACGACGGTGCGGGCAACCCAGTCAATCCAAACGGGATAAAAACTGATTACCTTTGGAAGGAAGTCTTGGCGATTCCGAGCTTGGTTGAAATCATTGAGAACTTCGCCCAACTGGTCAAAGAAAAGGACAAGAAAACCGGGCGCGAATCAGAGAAGCTGATTTTTCCCCGCTACCATCAGCGGGATGTCGTCAAGAAGATCATCGGCCACATCAAAGAGAATGGCCCGGGACATCGTTACCTGGTGCAGCACTCAGCCGGATCGGGAAAAAGCAACTCCATCGCCTGGTTAGCCCATCAGCTGGTAGAGCTAAGATCCGGAGCAAATCCGCTGTTTGAGACGGTCATGATCGTTACCGACAGAAGAAACCTCGACAAGCAGCTAAACCGGAATGTCCGCTCCTTCAGTGGCCTTTCTACAACGGTTGGACATGCAGACCACTCGGGGCAGCTTCGCGAATTCATTAAGGCTGGAAAACGGATCATCGTTACGACGGTTCAAAAGTTCCCAGTCATCGCAAAGGAGATCGGTGACGAACACCGGGACAGAACGTTCGCGCTGCTGATCGATGAGGCCCACTCTGGTCAAAGCGGCAGAACTTCCGCCTCTATGAACATCGCCCTAAATCAAGCCGGTTCTATTGTGGACCCTGTAGATTACGAAGACGAGATAAATCGCATTGTAGAAGCGAGGCAGATGCTCAAAAACGCAAGTTACGTGGCGTTCACGGCAACCCCCAAGAACAAAACCTTAGAAGTCTTTGGCATCCCAGAACCAACCGCTGAGGGTGAGGCGAAGTTTAGGGCATTTCACACTTACACGATGAAACAGGCGATCCAGGAGAAGTTCATCATGGACGTTCTGGCTAACTACACGCCCTATGAGAGCTACTTCGAATTGGTCAAGAAGATTTCGGACGATCCGCAATTCGACACGAAGAAAGCTCACAAGAAAATGAAGGTCTATGTGGAGGGCAACCCCCAAGCAATCCGCGTGAAGTCGGAGATCATCGTCGATCACTTTCTGGAGCATGTGATTGCGCGGCAAAAAGTTGGAGGTGAAGCGAGGGCTATGGTGGTTACGGCCCGAATCGAACGTGCCATCGAGTATTTTTTTGCGATCAGCACCTATCTAGCCGAAACAAAAAGCCCCTACAAAGCGATAGTCGCCTTCTCGGGAGAGCAGGAATACATGGGGAAAAAGGTCACTGAGGCGAGCCTGAACGGCTTCCCTAGCAACGACATCGAAGACAAGATCAAGGAACACCCTTATCGAATCTTGGTTTGCGCGGACAAGTTCCAAACCGGGTACGACGAACCTCTGCTCCACACCATGTACGTGGACAAGGCTCTCTCGGGAATAAAGGCCGTTCAGACACTCTCGCGAATCAACCGATCTCACCCCAAGAAGAAGGACACGTTCATCTTGGACTTCATAAACGACGAGGACACGATCAAAGAGTCCTTCCAGAAATACTACAAGTCAACGATTCTCGCAGGCCCAACTGACCCCAACAAGCTGCATGACATGAAAGCGGATTTGGATGGCTCTGAGGTGTACACCCAAGAGGATGTGGAGGCAATCGTGAAGTTGTTCCTCGGTGGAGCAGACCGCGACAAACTGGACCCAATCTTGGATGGCATCACTGCGACCTATAGGGAGCTAGATGAAGATCGTCAGGTTGAATTCAAGGGCAAGGGTAAAGCGTTCCTCCGTACTTATTCTTTCTTGGCAGCGATTCTGCCGTTCACCAATCCCAGTTGGGAGAAGCTGAGCATTTTCCTCAATCTTCTTGTACCAAAGCTTCCAGCCCCAATTGAAGATGACCTATCGAAGGGAGTGCTTGAGACGATTGACATGGACAGCTACCGAGTGGAGTCCAGGTCAGCGTTTTCGATAATGTTGGATGATGTGGACTCAGAAATTGAGCCGGTTCCAACGTCGGGAGGAGGCAGAAAGCCAGAAGTTGAGATCGACTATCTGAGCAATATCCTCAAGACATTTAACGACCTGTACGGGAACCTCTTTGACGACCCTGAAAAGGTTGGCAAATCCGTCGCTGAAGACCTTCCCGCCAAGGTGACTTCTGATTCTGCCTACCAGAACGCGATGAAGAACTCAGATAAGGAGAATGCGCGAATTGAGTTTGACAAGGCTCTCCAAAACGCCGTGATCAGCATGGTTTCCGACCCCAGCAACTTCTTCAAGCATTTTCAAGACAACCCTGACTTTCGGAAGTTCATTTCTGACAGCATCTTTGCCGCGACCTACAAGCCAAACAATCAACCCTATCTCTAGAGGCTAGAACGCCACTAGCTCATGCACATTTCAGAGAGCCTAGGTGGAGATGGAAAAGCTAACACTCCACAGCGGTCATTTTACGGGGAACCAGCCACCCTGAATTGACATTCTCCCCAACTTGGAGAATTTTCCTCTAGTCGCACCCTCACCCGGTCTCTGTTTTTTCGTTAGTTCAGCATCTACCACCCATTTACGCCAGGGCCTAGACCATCTAATTACCGTATGTGACCCGAAAAGTGACACTGGCGAAGACAGTCATAGTGGTAAACCAAACTGTATGGTTAGCTGTTCAAAGTGTGGGGCAAACCTTTCTGTGCCTTCGGCAACAAAGGTTGAATCTGGTATTCGGTTCTGCTTCTTTTGCGGTCAAGAGGTAGAAGGCCAAGTCGGTAGACCGGAACCAATAGATTGGTCGGCGACTGTCCGAATTACGTCCGTAGTTGTGATTATCTGTATAATACTAGCAACCACCGCTAAATTTCTTTCCGAAAGTGGAATGGCGATGCACCGAAATCTGAACCGAAAGTTGGCCGCAGGGTTTCAGGGAGGATTTGAAGACCAACTGGTTCGCCAAGGTGGGCGTATGAGCCTCGCCGAAATCGTTGATCCTAAGAATTTGGACGAAGCATATAGACTCCGTTCTCAACAGATAGAGCAGGAGGATCGAGCGGAGAAATATCGGGCAGATCGGGCACGAGATCAACGGCAAATGGAGGCCGAGTCTCAAGATCGTCGGCAGCCGGAGATACGACCTCGGCGCGAAGCACCACCCCAGGCAAGTAGTAATCCGTCCAGAAGGTTTGACAGGGAAACTACGCCACAGATATCCCAGCTTGATCAAGAAATTCAAGACAATCTTCGAGAGTATCGTGGTCTGCAACCCAGCGCGAAAACTGACTCACGTGCACGGGGGAGATGCACGTATCTTCTCATGAAGCTCAGAGGCCTTGCCGATAGCTCCGACGATCAGCAGCTCAAGCAAAGGGTTGCGTACGCGATCACTCGTCAGAAAACATATGGAGATTTCATACGGCTCTAATTCAGCACGCTTACTCTCACCAGAAATGGTGATCTCCATCGGAGCAAACCGTCAAGTACTTTTTGAGCTGAAATGAGTGCCCCGTACCGGGGAGGGTCTGGGAAATTTTTTTGCCTGACGGTGTCACAAATCCTCGTCAAAGTATTTTCCCACCTTCACGGATCGCGGGAATAACTATATGTGTCCCCAGAATCTGTTGTTGCTCGTCTCATCCAGATCATCGAGTCGTCCAAGTGTCTTCCCTGGACCAAACCGTGGCAATCTTTGCTGCCACGAAATGCCACTACCGGACGAGCCTATCGAGGCGTCAATCGGCTTGTCTTGGCTTCGGCAGGCTATACCGATCCGAGGTTTTTAACCTATCGACAAGCGCTTACTCTCGGCGGATCGGTCATGAAAGGTGAGAAGGGGATTCCGGTAGTGTTTTGGCAGTTCAACGACCAGGACGAACGGGAAAAGGCAGGCCCGCCGTTTTCTGCAAAATATCCACCGTTTTCAACGCACAGCAGACCACCGGTGTGCAACTTGAACCGCTTGAAAGCCCCATCCAATCTAGCGGCGCTTTAGAATCGGCTCGGACTCTGGTGGAGAATTACGAGGACTGTCCACGAATCCTTTATGGTTCCGACAGAGCGTCCTATTGTGTGTCCCTTGACATGGTCCACATGCCGCTAGATATAGCTTTCCGCTCCGGAGAGGCGTACCTCTCGACGCTCGCCCACGAGTTAGCGCATTCGACGATGCATCCCAAAAGGCTGGATAGAAAAGTGGCGCAGGAACCGGCTAAATTTGGCTCCGCATCCTACTCGTTCGAAGAATTGGTGGCCGAGATCTCTGCCTCATTCACATGCGCAGAGTTTGGATTTGACGCTGAAATCGAGCAATCTGCTGCCTACGTTGAAAGCTGGCTTCGGATTTTCCGGAACGATAAGCAGATGCTTTTACGCGCCTCAATCCATGCGCAAAAGGCCACCGATTGGATGCTGGGAAGATACAAACAACCAGCGGCAGAGCAGCGCCTTGAGCCCCTCGAAGCAAGAGCGGCCTAAGTTTTCCCACTTTCACAGAGTGTTTCAACAATATGACATGAAAGCAAATTCACCAAATTTGGCGAGGATCTCGGCCCTCATCGTACAAGAATTCAGGAAAGCCAATTTGAGCTATGACCAGAGTCGCCAGGTTTTCAAAACTGCGCGTAAGGCGCTTGGTCTTTCACCCAGCAAAAAGGGTCGCGCGTTACCCAAAAGTCTGAGCGAGGCGCAAATTGAGAAATTTCTCAACGCCATCACCGATAGCAGTGACCATCTGCTTTTCCGCTTGGCTTACTCCTGCGGCCCACGGGTGTCGGCCATCTGTGACCTGAAACTTGCCGACGTGGATCTCGAAAACTGCACGCTCAGAATTGAATGGAACAAGACAAACTCTGGTGTGATCCCTTTTCCAAAATCACTCCAGATCCTTCTGAGGATGCACCTGATGGCACATCGCGATTGTGTGTATTTGTTCCAATCCCCGGTTAAGTCTGCTTCTGGCGGGGCGAAGCCCTATACGACGCGCACTCTGCAACTCAAGTTCAAGCACTATGCCCAGCAAGCCGGTCTACCTGCCGATGCTTCAATTCATTGTTTGCGCCACTCATGTCTCACTCATCTGGCTAGCAAGGGACTCACCAGTTCCCAGCTTCAGGGCATTTCTCTCCACCGAAGCAAATCAAGCTTGGATAGCTATGTTCGCCTCTCGGCGGTGGAAGTCAAAGATGCCTACAATGAAGTGATGCGATGAAGGCAAATCGCGACGCCATCGACGAGATTGGTGAGTTAAAATCTCGTCTGGAGCGCCCAGAGGAATTTCGGTGTGCGAATGAGACCGCCCAGCGGCTCGTTCTGGGACTGCTGATTCAGAGCAGGATGAATTACGTTTGCTCAGCGCCTGGCCCACCAACATGCACCACCCCTTCTACACAATTCGTCTTTGCGCCGAGATGCCATCGCTGGCTCTTTTTTAAGCTCAACACTTTAGCAACTGATCCTGGTTGAGGCATTCTTAGGTTCTGGTTGAGCAGATTGTGTTGTTCGAATATCGCCGAGATTTGGGGATATGTGAGGAAACCATCACCCTCTTGGAAATTCTCCGCGATGAATGTCTCGATTCTGGTCTTCGCCGCCATTCTGGTGGCTACTTTCCGGGCTTCTCTCCCGACCTTGAGCGAGTCGGCCTTTGCTAATGAAAGCTCGCGTACAAGCTTCAGCTCAGCGGCCAGATTGCGGGGAATCTGCCAGTCGGAGAAGCTATACGGCACGCCAATGGAAGATAGCTCATCCTTGATGGCATCCCAGATGAGGTGAGAAATGAGCAAGTGGGTAGATTCCCCTCCCCGATGCCCAATGGTTCGTCCAAGTGCCTGGCAAATCACATCTCGGTAAAAGAGCTTGAAGACCTCGTCATACGCCACTTGCGTTTCTCCGATGGTTGAAATGGCCTCGGAAACCTTTTTCAGATGACTGTTGGGAACATGACCCACCACCGCCACCACTCTCTGGCCGATCAGTGAGTTAGAACCTCTCACGATTGTATGGTTGACGCATCGCTGGTCACCTTCGGACCGATTCGTGATGATGGTATCGAAATCCAGCAGCTTCCATTTGCCTTCGTTGAAGTGGTCGAAAAAGGTTGTGTTGATTTGGGCGGCATGGACATGCACCACACATTGTAAGAAATTTGGGGTATCTATCGTTTCTAGGCCAAAGCCGAGACTAGTGAGCGCTAAAACCGCCAGTTTTTCGCTAGTGAGGATTGTCACGCTACGCCCCTTACAGATTCTGATCCAATGCGGGATGAAAAACGGCTTGTGGGGCTGCTCCAAAATCTGGTCGAGATCCACCTGACTGTATTTCGATAACACCTGACGTTTGAAAGACTTCGAAATGCTGCCGATTGAGTTGTCAGGGATTTTGCCCTTGATCAGCTCCAGGAGCTGGTGGTCGTACCCTGGCACCATAGTGGAGGAGAAAGAATATTCATCAATGATCAGGTGATTCCACCGGGAGCCAGATGGCAGCACGAGTTTTTCCCAGTTGCAGGTACACACGCACGCCTGGGTGATGAGGACAATTTTTGCCTCGTCAGGAATGCGAAACGGATCGCTATGGCTCCGCACACAATCTGAATTCTTCTCCGTAACCGTCAGGGCACAGATTGGAAATGTTCGATCATCCCCACCAAATGTCGCAATGAGCCAGGATTGTTTCTCTCTTAGTGAGGCATAGGAAATGCCTGCATAGAAGGCGAACTCGCCTGGTAGAAGGCCCGCAAGCGTTGCCGATAGAGTCTTTGAGGATTTTCCGCATCCCTCTAGGCCAAATACTATTTTCTTTATGTATTCCATACTATTATATACGGAATTCGCCATTTTTTTTCAGGCTTCTTAGTAGGCGATATGCAGACAGATCTGGCCCGAAAATTGGGCCAGATGGCAATACAGATTTGTTAGGTCCATGTGCTATTCAGGCAATCTCTCTAGAGTCCCCCGCCCCTAAACGCACGAATCACAATGGGGACCCCGTTGTAGCACTGTGATCCAAACCACTCCGAAAAAGAATGCAATGGCTGAGCCATTGCCCGGGCGCGCAATCCACGCAGGACAGATTGTTTTGGATTGATGAGGCGTATCCGCCTCATCAATCATCACGTCATCTCTCCAGGCTGCGCCTTCCGCATGACGTGATATATAGACATAACGAGATACAAAAAATTTTTATATCAATAAATCAATTCCCATGAGAATTGGCCTCTTCCCTGGCCGCAGCTTGCTGTGGCAGAGGGAAGAGGCCCTTTCCTGTGAAATGCGGGGCATTTCACAGGAAACTGAACGATTCATTTCAGATTGGGTTTTAAACTTGATTTCATTCTGAAAGGGGGCCTTTATAATACTACATACTTTTAGTAGAACTTTAATATACAAGTCGTTATTCGTTCATTTCAGAAGGGAGCGCGCGGTTTCAGAAAATTGAGAGAGTGCGAAACCAGCGGGGGAAAATCGGGCCAGGTTTCGCCTTTTTCACGCCCAAATGTGAAATGGCGAAGCCGGTTTCATCCACTCAATTTGAAAAGTGAAATTCCACAGGGTCACCGTCGCGCATTGTGACGCGTTAGTGGAATCACTAAGGATCCTGTGCGGCTGCCCGCTTCTTGAAGAGCTCGTCGATTGAGTTAGCCAATCTATCTGAGTCGATGCTCCCGTATACCTGCATGATCATTTGTGACGAGGTGTGGCGAGTCATTAGGGTAAGCTGATCCGCATTGTGGCCCATTTGAATTAATTGACTTATCATTCCGTGTTTTAATTTATATATATTCATGTTTTTAGGCAAATCTATTTGTGAGGCAATAAGGTGCCAGGATTCATTCAGAACCGTTCTCGTCAGAAACTCGTGCTTCTTTCTTCGACCATTGCTGGTGTTCATGGCAGGTCTGGGAGGGACCAGAAACTCACAGCCTGGCACACGATGCTTCAATATCAGTTCCATGATTGAGTTCGGAACACGAACCGTCGTTGCCGCCGCTGCGGTCTTTGCCCCATCCACCAGAATCTCGCCTGCTCCTTTGACGTAATTCAGACTCCTTTGGACGGCCACATCATAGACCACGTTCCCGTCAACTTGTTTTTCATTTACGTCTGACCACATCAAGGCCCGTGATTCAGATGGTCTGAAAGTAGCCCAGGTCAGCGCCAGCATGGGAACCATGTATCCTAGACCAAGTTCTTCAGCGGCGCTCACCAGCGCTTCAAACTGTTCAAAAGTTGGAACATCTTTCACACGCGTTGAGTTCGCTGGTGGTTGTTTCATTTTGTACTTACGAACGGTATTGATCGGATAGCTCCCAAGTGACCATTTCGACGGATCCTGCATCGCCCATTCCACGACTGTGCCCAAGAAGTCGAGTACTTTCTTAGCAGTGACAGGCTTCATGGCTTTCTGTTTCACCTGACTCATTGGGAATGTCATGTTTTGTGTTATATAATTTTTAACGTCATTACTGACAGCACGATCCAAGATTCGGTTCGTCGCCCTAAAGCCGTCGCGCTCTTTGTACATCGACTCTTCAAGTTCCCGAAGGACAGCTTTGGTCACTGCAGGAATTAAGAGATCTCCAATGGCAGTTCGTCCTTGAGCAGTTGGAACTAGAATATGGTTTCGCAGATAACCCTCGTAGAGCTGTTTGGTCGGCAATTTGGCCGCCCCGCTTGAGTCCAGGAGGTATTGAACGCAGGCAATCGATAGGGCGGCCATCCGATCCGCTTGCTTCATCGCATTCTTAAGGAACTCAAAGTCCTTCTCGGCCTCCTCAAGTTTTAGCTGCGCTGCCTGTGCATTCGAAGACGACTGATTCGACTCCGCTTCCAGATCCTGTATGTGCTGATCAAAGACGTCGTAAAACTTCGTCAACGCAGTTCGAATTGCTTCGTCCCTAGGCTCTTCTGCGCCTGTTGCATTCTGCACTTCCAATAAGAACGGAGACACGTCAATCTCGCTCGGCGCTTTGCACTGACGCTTCAGGAGTTCCAAATTTTCTGTCTGTGAAATGATGGTTCGCAGAGTTTTGATCCGTTGACGGACCAGATCGCTAAGTTTCAGTTCGAGCTTCCTGTAGTCGCTCGTGCTCATCTGATCTGGGTGAACATCGACCCTCAGGCTGACCTCGGGAGTTTTGATGGGCTGTCCCATCAAGTCCGTGTACTCGTAGTAGCGAACACGGTAGCCCACTACTATAGACTTGCCGTTTGAATCTCGTACTGTTTTGCCGTTCTTCTGCTCGTAGACAGCCTGAACTCTTCTTCCACCGCTCCCATAAAGTGAACGGCCATCCTTAGTCTCCTTAGGTCGCTTAGCCATCGAAAGACCCTACCACATTTGTATACACCATTGTATACACTGAGCCGATTTCCCCTCGAACTGACGTCATTACAGCCTAAATCATGCATTACGGTACAGGTTCAAATCCTGTACCGCCCACCATTTTTTAGGTTCAAACCAAGGAAAAGGGTGGCCTAAATCAGTCAAATAATGGTCTCAATTGTATACACAATTGTATACACAATTGCTAGCCGAACCTCGGTCCCTAGCTGGTTAGAGTAGCTGCAAAGCTAAATTTCCTTGGTCATCGGCCTGTGCGGCCATCGACTCACAATCAAACCAAACCCAATCCGCACGAGCAACCGCGTTTGGAACCACCGATATTGCTGCCCCGATGAATCTGATGATTGCATAGCAGATAGGCATCATCATCTGCATGAGTGGGAAGGCGCTGAGTGTCTTGGACTCTGGCCAAAGACGGTCTTTGTACCCGCAGAAGAGGAACCTAGCCGTCACACGGTTCCTCTAATACTTCCCCTTACACGAAAACTTTCTCCTCGATCAGATTGGTTAGGGAGTTCTCGAAGGCCGAGCAGATGAACTCTCAGGTTCAAATGTGGCGCACGGTGAAGAATCTTCACGCTCAAAAGAGATCCATCGAAAATGTAATCGGAGAGTCGGATGGGGAGTGAAATCCCGATTACAGGACACCACGAGTAACACAATTAGGTATACACACGTCTACATAACCATGGCGAGCCAGGACACAATCTACACTCTATCGCCAAGCGATTTTGCCTTTCTTTGGAAGGATTGCCCGCGATGTTTCTATCGAAAAGTGGTTCAAGGAATTGTGCCACCGCGTTCAATCATGCCGAGCCTTTTCAACCGCATCGATCAGACGATGAAGATGAGGATGGAGGAAGTTGGACTGGCAAGTTTCGTCTTGGAAGCGCCCGCTTCGAAGGTTTTGAGATCAGACGGGAGAGTATTAAGCGCCGTCTACCGCAGCCGCAATGGTGGGCCTGGGGTGCGAATCAAGGGCATTTATGACACCGTACTTGCCCTAGAGGATGGTGGATTTGCTCTTGTTGACCTCAAAACTACCGCCTCCTCGCCTAAGCTTATTTACACGTATTACAAGCAGCTGCATGCCTACGCGTTTGCGCTAGAACAAGCAGAAACCCCAGAGCAGGTTGTGGCTCCAATCAAACGTCTCGGATTGATTGCCTTCGAGCCGCTAAGATTCACTTCGCGCGAAGATGGTTCAGCAGCCCTTGTCGGAAAGAACACTTGGCTGGAGGTTCCCAGAGATGACCAACCGTTCTTTGCTTTTCTCGATTCGGTTGTAGAGCTGCTGGCAGCCGATGAGCCTCCGCCATCCGGCAGATTCTGCCAGCTTTGCCAATATTTGGAACGAATGCAGTGAAGCATTACACACCAGACCGAATCCGAACCAGTAACAGCTTTTGTGACCACCGAGTTTGCTGGCCTTGATCTGCCCGCGCTAGAGGCAAATCGAGATGAGATTCGAAATAAAGTCGCCGCACATTCCGCCGACGCCGCCGAAGGGCGACTGCGCGAAGCCGGTACTGCCGCCGAACGCGCGCGCATCGCAGCGACTGCCGCCGAGAAACGCCTGGGGCACGTCCTTCGGGAGGGAGGGGCGAGGCAACGAAAGGCGGAAAACCTTGCGCCGCTCCGCGACCAACTTCGGGCTGAGATCGCTATTTCGCAAGAGGACCTCGCGGCTGCAAAGCAGGTTCAGGAACTTGCTGCCGCTCGCCCAAGCTCCGCCCACGGGAAGGCCGTCGAACTAAGGTGGTAGTCAAACTTTGAAGCGGAGTTGTCGAAGCCGATGATCGGCGGAATTCGGTTCCGATCATCTTAGGTCGATGTGCGCTGCGGCGAACCGCAATGGTTCGACAAGGCGGCAATCATACCAGTGGACGCGACAACTACAAAAACGAAGGGCTCGGGTCGTAGCCCAATATTTTATTGGATAGTATGATAAATAATTAGGTACCTATGAAAGCAATCGCGATACTTGCAACGTTGATTGGGTTGTGCGGATTGGCCAGTGCCACGCCGCAGGCAAAAACCCTTACCGCGAAACAGATTTACGAGAAATGGGCGAAGGCCGTGGTAACGGTTAAGGCAGGGACCAAGACCGGCACAGGCTTCTTTGACGACAAGGGCAACCTCTACACGGCCTTTCACGTCATTCGCGGGGCATCTAGCGCCACAGTCGTCTTTTCCGACGGAAAGGAGGTTGCGGTGCGGGGACTCATTGCGGCTCAGCCAACGCAAGACATTGCGGTACTGGTCACCGGGGTCTACGCTGGGTGGGAAAACCGCGAGATAGGCCCGAAGCTTGGCGACTACGCCGCCGTCAGGGCCGGAGATCGGCTCGTCGTTATCGGCAGTCCTCTCGGCCTCTCAGGGAGTATCACGGAGGGTCTGGCCTCCGGGAAAAGAACTGACGCAACCGGCAGCTTGCTTCAGCTCTCTGCCGGCATCTCTGCAGGGAGTAGTGGTAGTCCCGTGTTCGATGGGGCAGGGGAGGTGGTCGGAATGGTTGTTAGCTCCTTAGAATCAGGGCAGCTGCTGAACTTTGCTGTGTCTTCCCGAGACCTTAAGTTTTCCAATGGCGTCCCGCTTGCTCTAGTTGCAAGCGAAGGGCCGGTAGCTCCGGCCAAATTAGATGCCGCAACAGCGTCTGCTTCGCTTCTCTTGAATCCGAAGCCGCGTATGTCGGGGGAAATAGGCCCGGTGTTATCGGGGCTTGAGGCATTGCCGGATGTGGACATTCTCGTGGAAGAACTAGCCGACGAGCTAAAGTCGGACCTAACCAAGTCGGACGTTGAGCTGTGGGTTCGAGGTGGCATTCCTGCCTCTGGACCAAAGGTGGTCTCAACTGCTGAACAGTTTGCCTCTTATTCGGGGAAACGCTCAAGGTCCGAGGCCGAAGCGCTAGATCGAGAAGATACACTTCGGCGGGGTCTTTACCTTAATATTTTTTCAATAAAGAAACCTGACGGTACCCTTTTCTACTTCGTCTCATTGAAACTTAGTCGGGCTGGCTTCTTGTCTCCCGGGCGGTTCGAGACAGTGACCGTTTGGGAAAGTGGGAACGGCGGATATGCTGGCCGGGCTAACTTACCGAAGGACGTGTTAAGGAAAGCCGTGAACTCGCTGGTTCAAGACTTCGTGGATGCATGGAAGGCTGCAAACAAGAGTGGACAGGATGGTTCCTCGACTGCACAGCAGGGCGACGCGCAGGCAAAAACTACAGAATCCGTAGGCGGTACCTCCCCGATTCTAAACCAGCGTGAATTGCAGGGCCGTTCGGAGCCAAGCTCAACCGGTAGGTAGGAGTCCAAACCTACCGCGCAACTGGTTCCAACGCCCAGCGGAGGGCCTGGTCCGCGTGTTTGATGAAGTGAACCTTCAGCTCGTCGCGGATCTCCTTTGGAACGTCCTCCAGGTAGTCCTTTTGATTCTGGTCTGAGAGTAGAAACGTATCGACCCCCGCGCGGCGGGCCGCCAGAACCTTTTCCTTAGTGCCACCATCCGGCAGATTCTGCCAGCTTTGCCAATATTTGGAACGAATGCGTTGAGGCATCACACACCAAACCCAATCAGCACCAGTAACAGCGCTTGTGACCACCGATATTGCTGGCCCGATGAATCTGAGGATTGGTTAGTAGACCGGCATCATCATCATCTTCGTGGTCGGGAACGCACCGAGTGACTAAGACTCTGGCCGAAGATTATCTCAGAACTGGCTGAAGAAAAACCTAGCCGTCACAGGGTTCCTCAGATACTTCCTCTTACACAAAAACTCTCTACTCGATCAGATTGGGTAGGGAGTTCTCAAAGGCGTGGCGGAGTTCATCTATGAACTGCTGGGCGCTGTCTTCATCCTCCAGCACAATAGCTTGCCGATCTATCAGATCGCTCACCTTTAGCTCCACTACCCACCCTAACGGAGGCTCATAGGAAATCCGGTAGCTCAATTTAGCCCCCTCCCATGCGTTCTGATGTTGATTCTTTCGTGGAAATCATCCTGGAGCTGCACCTGGAACTCCCGGCGCTCGGTCTCATTGAGTTCGGCCCATTTCGCTGATTCTTTGAACGCATCCACGGACAAAGCCTTTGATGAATATGTATTTACATTTAGTGGTGTAACCATAAATGCTCTTTCGGGGTGGTTTGGCCACCCGCCTCCGACGGGCTTCGGATTGGGTTGGGCTGGCTATTTCTAGTCTTCACCCTCCAGAATGGAAAAGGCGAAATTGAGGTTCAACCTGATAGTCGCTAGGTAATTTGAGAAGGGGCACGATATGGCAACAATTGACTTAGGCTGGATCACGAACTTCATTTGGGGAATCGCTGATGATGTCCTTCGTGACGTCTATAAGCGGGGTAAGTACCCCGATGTCATCTTGCCAATGATCGTGATCCGCAGATTGGATGCGGTCCTGGAACCAACAAAACAGGCGGTGCTGGACATGAAGGAGCGGCTAGATCAAGCTGGAGTCAAGGATCAGGACGCCGGTTTGAAATCCGCGTCGGGCGAAGCCTTCTACAATTCTTCCCCCTTCAAGCTGAGTGACCTAAAATCTAGAGCGAGGGCGCAACAGCTTAATGCGGACTTTGAGGCGTATCTCAACGGATTTTCGCTCAACGTTCAGGAGATTCTTGAGAAGTTCAAATTCAGGAATCAGCTTCCGACCCTTGTCGAAGCGGGAGTCTTGGACATCCTGATTCAAAAATTCCTTGATCCGTCGGTAAATCTCTCGCCAAAGCCGGTGCTTGATTCCAAAGGCGAAGAAAGGCTTCCTGCGCTCGACAACCATGCGATGGGAACCATTTTCGAAGAACTCATTCGCAAATTCAATGAAGAAAACAACGAAGAGGCCGGAGAACACTTCACCCCAAGGGACGTCGTACGGCTCATGGCCGACCTAATCTTTGTTCCAATAGCGGATCAGATATTAGACGCCACCTACACGATTTACGATGGCGCGTGTGGAACAGGAGGAATGCTCACCGTCGGTGAATCCAGACTTTTAGAGCTTGCACAGCAGCACCAAAAGCAGGTTTCGGTTCACCTTTTCGGTCAAGAGGTCAGCCCTGAGACGTACGCGATTTCTAAAGCTGACCTGCTTCTAAAGGGTGAGGGAGAGGAGGCAGAAAACTTCGTGTATGGCTCTACACTGTCAGCAGATGGTTTCCCAAGCCGCGAGTTCGACTTCATGCTGTCCAACCCGCCTTACGGAAAGAGCTGGAAGAACGACCTGGACAAAATGGGAGGAAAGGGAGATCTGAATGATCCAAGACTTTCTGCAACGCTGAACGGGGAGACGCTTTCATTTGTGACCAGGAGCAGCGACGGCCAACTTGTTTTCCTCGTCAACAAGCTCTCCAAGATGAAGCAGAACACTCCGCTTGGCAGCCGAATCGCGGAAGTTCACAATGGCAGTTCTCTGTTCACCGGAGACGCCGGTCAGGGTGAAAGCAACATTAGGCGATGGATCATTGAGAATGACTGGTTGGAAGCCATCATCGCGCTTCCTCAGAACATCTTCTACAACACTGGAATTTCGACGTACATTTGGGTTCTGACGAACCGCAAGCCAAAGGACAAGCAAGGGAAGGTCCAACTAATAGATGCCTCCACCTGGTTCAAGCCACTTCGAAAGAATCTTGGAAAGAAGAACTGCGAACTAGGTGAAGAACACATTCAACGGATCGTTGATCTTTTCCTTTCGGGTGAAGAGTCAGAGCAGTCCAAGGTCTTCCCTAATGAAGCCTTCGGCTACTGGAAGGTGACGGTTGATCGACCTCTCCGATTAAAAGGCATTGATGCCAACCGCGTCTATTCCAGCGGAGAAATCAAAGCGCTCAAGGAGAGGCTCAGGCGCGACGAGAAGGCTCCAGCCGTCATCAAGAAAATACACAAAGGCAAGTCACCAGACCCACTTAATGGACTGTTTGAAGCAGTGGTGGGCGGAAAAACTTGCGTGGTCGAGTATGAACCTGATTCCGATCTTCGCGACACGGAAAGCATCCCACTCCTAGAGGAGGGTGGAATCGAAGCGTTCATCAAGCGAGAGGTTTTGCCCCATGCGTCTGATGCTTGGATTCAAGGCGACAAAGTTCAGATTGGGTACGAGATTAGCTTCACACGATACTTTTACAAGCCCAAACCAATGCGAACTCTTGAAGAGATTCGTAGGGATATAGAAGCTCTAGAGAAAGAGACTGAGGGGCTACTGGGTGAAGTTTTGGTTGAGGTCGAAGGATGAGGTTAGCCCCTTACACCGAATACCGTGACAGCGGCTTTGCTTGGCTGGCAAGTATGCCGAGTCACTGGCAACAGAGACGGATTAAAAATATCCTCAAGGAAGTAGACAACCGTTCGTCAACGGGTTCCGAGCCTCTGTTAAAAGTGTCCCAGTACACCGGAGTAACCAAGAGGGGACACATTGGTGATTCAGGTGAACAAGACACGAGAGCAAGTTCTCTCGTGGGATACAAGAAGGTTGCTAAGGACCAGCTAGTGGTCAATATTATGCTGGCTTGGAATGGTTCGTTTGGTATTTCTAGCTTTGAAGGAATTGCCAGCCCAGCATATTGCGTTTATGAATTTCGGAAGCAGGAGTGCTCACCAATCTATGTTCATCATTTGATGAAGACTGAATCATTCAAGGGACGAATAAAAATTGAATCAACTGGCATTGTCGAAAGTCGGCTTAGGCTGTACACCGAAGATTTCTACCGACTAGAAATTTCGCTACCTCCCCTCAAAGAACAAGACGCAATTGTTCGCTTCATCCGCCACATCGATCAGCGCGTCAACAAGCTAATCAAGGCAAAGAAGCGGCTGATCGAACTCCTCAATGAGCAGAAGCAAGCAATCATTCATGCAGCAGTTACCAAGGGTCTCAATCCCGATGTTCCGCTGAAGGGTTCAGGAGTTGAGTGGCTTGGAGATATTCCAATGCACTGGGAGGTGAAACGAATCAAGGAGATTGCACTCCATAACCCCTCGAAGTCAGAAATCAAGGGACTAGGACCAGAGACGCCAGTTACTGTCCTTCCGATGGAGGCGGTTTCCGAGTGGGGCGTCTTAGAAATGACGATGGAAGAGAAGCTTGCATCCGTTCAAAGTGGGCTAACGTACATGCGCAATGGCGATGTTTCGATTGCGAAGATCACTCCTTGCTTTGAGAATGGCAAAGGAGCATCTCTAGATGGACTACCATTTGGTTTCGCGTTCGGATCAACTGAGTTTCACGTCCTCAGACCCCTTTCGGTAATTACTTCAGACTTTCTATACTTTGTGACCAGGATGCCGAAGTTCCGCGAACTAGGCGAACTCAATATGAAGGGTTCGGCTGGTCAGAAGCGCGTTCCAAGCGACTTTGTGAAGAACTTCCAGTTTGGTCTTCCCTCACAGCCAGAGCAGGACCAAATCGTCCTGTATCTTCGGCAAGCTCTGGGAGGTTTCGACAAGACAGTGGACAAAGTCAGGGCCGAAATCGACCTCATCCGCGAATATCGAACCAGGTTAGTTTCCGATGTCGTAACCGGTCAGCTAGATGTTCGGGGACTGGATATTCCAGAAATCGACGAACAGTTTGAGGAATTCCGGTTACCAGACGAAGAGTTTTACGAGGAACCAGAACTTGAGGAGGCATTGGCTTGACCACTGATATAAGCGAAAAGGGCCTTGAGCTTCTGATCCTGAAGCATCTCACCGGCTTAACCGACGACCAGATCCTTAAGCCTTTACTAGGTGTGGCGGAGACAAGAGCAGGCTATGGGGAGCCACTCTATTATCTGGGCCATACAATCGACTACGATAAGGACCACGCCGTTGATCTTCGCTACCTCCTGAAGTTCATTGAGTCCACCCAACCCAAGGTCTTTGAGGCTTTGAATCTTGGGCAACCTGGTCTGAGTCGAGATAAGTTTCTTGGTCGGCTACAAGGCGAAATCTCTAGACTCGGTGTTCTAGGTGTCCTCAAAAATGGCATCTCTCATCAGCAGATTCCAAAGATCGAACTGTTTTACGGAACTCCTTCTGAGAACAATCCGGCGGCCAAAGCTCTGTTCGATTCGAACGTCTTCAGCATCACGAGACAGCTTGCTTACAGCAAGGATCAAGGAAAGCTTGCTCTTGATTTGTGTCTGTTCGTTAACGGACTACCCTTGGCGACGTTCGAACTCAAGAACAAGTTCACGAAACAATCGGTTGAGGACGCGGTCAAGCAATACCAAGATGACCGTGATCCGAGAGAACTGATTTTCCAGTTCAAGCGGTGCTTGGTTCATTTTGCAGTTGATGACCAGGAGGTTCGTTTCTGCACACAGCTCGCTCGGAAGAACTCACAGTTCCTTCCTTTCAACAAGGGGAATAACGACGGTGCGGGCAACCCAGTCAATCCAAACGGGATAAAAACTGATTACCTTTGGAAGGAAGAAACTGTGAGTTC
>Ga0214923_10004131_pt1 | contig 17765 bp, 15 predicted proteins | sample LL1510_MetaG_FD_177993 | JGI IMG/M metagenome (GOLD analysis project Ga0214923, IMG submission 177993) | Freshwater microbial communities from Lake Lanier, Atlanta, Georgia, United States - LL-1510 | ecosystem: Environmental > Aquatic > Freshwater > Lake | place: USA: Georgia | collected... | reverse complement strand
ATTAATAAATGAATATTCAGTTTGAATCCTATTTTCTACGTCTTTTATGAATGAAATATTATTACTTGTATTGTAATTCTCGTATGTATTTTCTAAATTACTTTTCTTATCGTCTAATACAACATCAGAAAACTTATTGATTCCAATTCCGTTATCTATTAATTCACCTTGAGAAATGATTGGTGAAACTTCTCCAATACGAATACAGGGAGAAATAGAATTGCTTTTAGAATGATAATTATTGTGTTCAAGATTATCACAATACCTTCCTATCCAACCTGTTTTTACAGGGTTGTTGCTGCAATTTGCAGTCATTTTTATGTTTATACCTTTAAAATGCGATAATCCTGCATCTGGGTATCCAACACCATGAATTACAGTGACAAGTTTGTTATTATAGAGATTTCTTAATCCATCCAAAGCTGGATGAAAGCCGAATGGGTTATTATCATTAAGCTTTAAAATTTTATTTTCTGGAATAAGTATATCTTTTCTAACTTTTTCAAGAAAAGAATACTCATTAATTGGAATAAAAGTATTTAAGCTATCATTTCCACCGTTGAGTTGAACAAGAACAAGAACTCTATTTTTTGCTACTGCTTCTGCGGCTAAATTGGTTAAAAAACTAAGATTTGTATTTGAAAGTCCTTTAAAAGCAAATACTAATGGGGCAACAGTCCCTAACTTTTTTAAAAATACTCTTCTTTCCATTTTAGCGAATTTGATAATCGGGTAACTTCAAGAAAAAATCTAATAAGGAGTTCATTCTTTTGGTAATTTCATCTTCAAATGTAAAGTTTGTTTTTTCTTTATTAAAATTATTTATCAAAGTTTTCCAATCATAATTTAAACCCCATTTTGCTTCTAATAAACTTGAGCCTAATACAATATAATCATCACTCAGATTAACGCAAAAATTTCTTTTTGTTATTTCTTTAACTAAACGCTTACTGTTTTCAATTTCATCATAATCATTAAGTATTGATATCATATCGAATCGAATATTTTCTTCTACATCATTAGGATTAGGATCACTTGTTAAAAATGAAATTAATTTGTTTCTCTCAAAAATTTTGTTAGAGGTTACCCAATCTTTATAGTAAAATGGATACTCATAGTATGCAGGCCAACCTGCAACAGATGGAGGATTTCCTACTTCTTGTCCCATTGCAGTACCGAAAAACACATCTAAAATAGCCATTAATTTCCATTCTTTATTTGATTCAAATTTATTTGATATATAGAAAGTACGAATTAGTTCTACAATTAAATCAACAGGACTTTTTATAATGCTTCCTATGAATTCTTTTTGATAAAAAATATTGGACTCAAATAATGATTTTAAAACAGGCTTTATTTCATAATTTTCACTAAGCATAACTTCAGATAGGGGAATTATTGTAGATTTTTCAATTTTTTCATCGATCCAATCGTCCACAAACCATCTGTAAAGTTTTCTAGTGATGTGTCTTGCTGTTTCTTTTTGTGCACAAATCATGTCTAACAATTCATCCGTTTCTTTAGCCCCATCTAATCCACTTTTGCCTAAAATGGTTTTGTTTTTATAAAAAGAAGAAAATGCTTTATCTCCAGAATCATGATTCTTAGGGTCAAAAAAAGCATTAATACTAACTTTGTCATCTTTCCATCCAGTTAATATTTTTGCTGCGTTTTTCACATCGGATTCAGTAAAATGTGAATCATTACCAAGCCCAACTGTAAATAATTCTTGCAATTCTCGTCCATAATTTTCATTGGGACTCGCTTTATTATTGTCATTGCCGTTCAGAAAAACTAACATTTGGGGAGATAAGGTTATTTCTTTCAGTAATTTTTTAAAATTCCCAAGGGAGTTATTTCTGATGATTTCGAAATAATGAAACGCATACCTTGCATCTTTTACAACATCAAATTGAGTAGAAAAATGATTATGCCAAAATAATACCATTCGCTCGCAAACCCCTTGTTGATTTTTCATATTGTTTATTAACCATGATTTTATCATAATCATACGGTTAATTTCTTTGTCTTCATTAAAAGGTGCACGTATAAACGTTTCACCATAAGGTACATAAATATCATCTGTGTCATAGTAAACAGGAGGTGGCACTTCTATAGGCTCAACCAATAATGCATCAACAACTTCAGTCATTGATTTACCCTTGAATTTTTCTAGATCTTCACGTTTTATACCATAAAGAGCGCGTCTCAAGAGTTGGGATAACTGAGTTTCTGTCCATTCACCTGAATATTTTTCCAACATCTCTGCAAAATTTAATAATAAAACTAGCTATTTTTTAGTGAACATATGGATAAACAGCTTGATTATGTTTATCAAAATAATAGTTGATTAAACAACTTTCTGAAACATCTTTAGCAATTCGCATAGCGAGTATATAATTAAAATCAGGCGAGTAATGTGTGAATTCAATGAGTGGATGTTTTACTTTTTCATTAAACAAATTACTTAAGTCGATGAATGTGTTTTCCTTTTTCAAAAGCTGATTATATAAAAAAGCAAAATTTTTCCGTAGTTTCTTGCCTTCTTTTGAAAGCAAGTATTTTCGTGAGTTCTTTACTACTAAATTCAGTTGGTTGTTCGTTAAAACGGTAGGTTGCAAATATTGAATAATTTTTACACTATACAAGTCTGCAATTTTTTGTCTGAGAATAAAATTTGAATAAAATTTATGTACCATAAGATTGTTTAAACTATCCGTAAAACCAAATTCTACAAGGTCTCTTTCTTTGTCTTTAAAAAAATCCATTTTAAAAAAATACGATTCTCCCTTTATTAACTTTATCAGCGGGAGCTGTGAAAATGCTTGACCAATATCTCTAAACCGAAGATTTTTTCGTTTTATCTTTCTTTCAAAAGCACTTGATAGTTCAGTTCCTGCGTGAGGGGCACCTAAATTAACGCCATCTAAAAATACAACAACGCTAGGACGATGCCCCATTTGCAATAAATATAAAAAGAGCTTACTTTCTTCAGAGGGGCTAAAACTTCCTACACCAAAATTGTAAACCTTTACTTTTCTATTTTTAATTTTTTTATGCAAGATTTTCTCTAAAAAGTAGGGGTATGTGTGTTGGTCTTTTACCAAAGTTCCATAAGTTGTACTTCCTCCTATACAAAATACAACAATTTCTTTTGATTGATTATTAGGATCATGTTCTCGATAATTAAAACCAATATTATTGTTTTTTATTACAGTCTGAAATTTTGTTTGCATTTCCCCCATCTGATATTCTGTAGCAGGATGATAACTGATTTCTTCACCTCCATTTTTAATAAAAGCAATGTAATCATCTATGTATTCATCAAAATAATTTGGGTTCTTTTTTGTGTAAGCACCAGTTAAATATGCTTTGTTATTGATAAATTGGAAAGCCCTATTTTTTTCATCATCTTTAAAAGTGATAGCAAAATATATATAAGCTATTACATTCAAAAAAAGGATAATCATAAAAGAGTATCCTAACATGATAAATCCTTTTTTTAAGAATGCAAAAACTTTTTTCATTTTTAAAAATTTGATAAATAACTTTTGATGCTTTTTGCATCTAAATCATAATTAAAGACAAACATATGATCTATTCCTAAAACATTCTCGGGTTCTAAGCAATGATTTTTTGCGCTTTCTGTGAAAAAATAGTCTTTTGAGACGCTAAAAATTTTCCCTATTAAATCAGTATCTTTTATGTACTTGAAAAAAGTAGATTGTTTAGGCATTATTCGCATTACAATGTTATCTCTTTCAAAATCACATGTGTTTGGATTCGAAGAATGAATCATTCTTGTATCATAAATTAGAGCTTGCCCTGCTTTTAATTCAAAACCTAAACCAAAATTATTTAACAGTTCCCTATGATCTTCTAAAGGCCATTTCCAATTCAAATACGTTAAGTTTAGTTTAGGTACTAATCTATGACTTCTCGGAATAAGTTTGAGTCCTCCACAGCTTTCGCTTACTGCTTGTAACGGACACCAAATCCCATAAATGGGAACTAAGTGCTCATTAAAATTAAATGAAGGATCACTGTGCCAATCTAATTTGTGTTGTTTATCAGGTCGTCTTGAATAAAATAAACTCACAGGGCATACATAGTCTTTGAAAAACTTTTCTAGTCTTGGTTGAATAATAGATTGAATGGCGTCATGAGCTTTTTTTCGTTGTTCATTGTCCAATGCGCTCATACTCGAGAAGGAACCTGAAAATAGATTTCTATCCGGAAAAAAAGAGGTAAATGCAGCTTTTAATGGTTCTATTTCTGATGGAGTTAAAAATTCTATCACAGCAAATCCATTCTTATTTATTTGTTTTTCTAGTTGAGTATCCAACAAAATTTCTGTTTCCTTATGCTCATAATCAACAGCTCTATTTTCTTCTTTCGCCTTTTTTTTAATAATTTCCATTAAATCTTCCTCGCAAATAGAATCATTGTCTTTTTGTTGAAGCTTTTCTTCTGCCATAAAATTTTCAAAGGGTAATAATCCTTTTTCTAGGGCAGGCAAATGCTCCAATAATGTTGAGGCATTCAAATGGTGTTTTTCTATCGTTTCAGTATTGTTTTTGTGATAATAAAATGTCGGTGCGGTTTCTTCGATGATATTCAAAATAACACCAACTCGGTCTTCTGGACTCGAATTAATAAATGAGCCGTGGAATGTTTTTGTGTAAAAAGCAACTGCTTCGCCTTTAAGTAAGCGACAAAAACTAAGGTAAGGGTGCAGTTCTTCTGTAATGGGAATGCGAGGAATGCTTAGGCTTCCAGAACGAATATTTGTAAAAAAAGTGTGGCTTTCAGGAATAAAACATAAACCACCATTTTCAGGATAGGAAGTAGATAAAGGAATCCATATCTGGAAGTTTTTATACAGAGTTTCGTCAGTAATGGACCAATCTTGATGCAATTGAAAAGATCCTTCACTTCTGGCTTTTTTAATTGTAAAATGAGAAGCAAAGATGCGATAATTATTGAGAATTTTTATTAAATCAGTCTTTACGATTTCAACTATTTTTTCATGTATATCTAGAGGTAAAATTGTGTTCTCCAAATTATGAGTGACTGTTAAATCTTTTGAATTGTCATTTTCAGTAAAATAACTATCATACAGTTTTTGCAATTCTTGAATTGCCTCAAAAGAAAACCCATTAAATCTTGCAAAACCAAGCTTATCCAATGTCGAGTTGATAGTTAGGTTAGTAAACATGTGATTTCATTTTTTCTTTTATTTCAGAAAAACTAGGAATATGATGCCTGTATGGAATAATGGAACAATCTGGTGATTCAAAAGCATAATTTACGCTAAGTTCTGCCAAATCTTTGAAAAAGCAGTCCGAATGTAAGCGAAAAATATTGGCTGTCGTTTCTGAGTTTTTTTTAACATGAATAAAAGGTGCTGATTTATCCATAATAGTCATTGAAATAGCAATTCTAGGTGTAGAAGTTTCATTGGAAAAAGATCCATGAAAGAGAGCCGGGTGGAAAATAACAAGATCGCCTTTTTCGACGGTCAAATTATTTACTTCTAAGAAATAAGCTTTTGAAATTCTTGCGGTTTCATAGTGATGAGACCTGAAATTGTCAAAGAAATGATGCGATTTAGGAATGAAAAATAAACAACCATTTTGTTCATTTGTATCTTGAAGGGGAATCCAAATTGTGCATGGTGAAAATTCTTTTTCGTCTGTGAATGTCCAATCTTGATGTAAGTTCATTTCTGAGCCGTAGAGTCCAGGTTTCACCAATAGCGAACCGTTGTAAGTACTATAGTTTTCAAAAAGTTGATTGTAAAGGGGCTGTAAAATTTGATTTAATTCCTTATGCAAACTTCGATTCTTTTCAAATGTATGTTCCATCATTGAGTATTGAAACGTTTGTTCTTTGTTAACCACAAACTTCGAGCATACTCTTTCTAATTGCTCAATAAAGGGAAGTGTTTTTTTTTGAAAAACTAGGAATCCCAAGTCCATAAATGAAGCTTTTAAATTGACATCCTTTATGGGGCAAATTACCTCACTTTTAGCTCTAGTTTTTGTTGAACTCATGACCAAACTAAAAAATGTTGGTTATCAAGTAGCTTTGTCATAAAACCACCGAAAGAAATGCGTTCCTTTTCTCCTTTAAATGGAGGGACTAAATGCCAATAATTGCCTTCGTCAAATATTAAAACGTCACCTTCAAATAGTTTTATTTTTTCAGAACGAATATGATTGATGTGAACTTTTTCACCATTTTTCCTTTGTAAATAGTCGCTATCTATTTTGATCGAAGCTTCATCCCAAGTTAAGTCAAATATGACTATATCGCAATCCGTTTCTGGACGTTGAAGTACAATAAGAAATGCATACTGAGTGTCAATATCGGCTTTTTTTGAGAAACGTTCAAAATAATTTTTGTTCCAATCTTGAAATAAGCGACCGCAGTGTATTTCAAAATAACCCTTTCCAAGCGCTAATCTTCTGAGAGAAGACCATGTTTGTGAGTCGTTTATTTCTTGTTTATGGCCGTTGAATACCAATGCATAATCTGCTGAAATGGATTGCAATTTTCGTTGGAATTCACTTCCGATATTATTGGTATTGATAGCACTTACATAATTCGTACACTCTGTTTCGTACTCGATTTGTGGATGTCGAGGAATGTGGTCGAATGGTCGTGGAAAGGCGTTGTACCCATCATAGACTTCATACCACTTCTCTATTGGTTTATAGATTGAAAGCAATTGATGAATTTCGTGTTCTTTTAAAAAGTTCCTTAAAATGACAACATCCGTTTGATGTGTTTCAAGTTCTTTGAGTACATTGAGTTGCGCCGGACTCTCATCATTGAAAGTATATTCTCTCAGCTTCATGTGGATTGTTTGGGTTGATAAAACATTAATTTGATTCGATCTACAAAAGACAGTTTTGTGGATGGGTATTTTTTTTTGAGTTGGTATATGAATTCGTTATATGTCCAATTTTCAAATTTTCCGTTGACTTTTTCTAGCAAAGTTACATCAATAATTGGCTCGTAATTTTCTCCCATATTGAGCAAAGTAGAAGGTTGTATATGAAATTTACGCAAGTATCCATTTTTTTCACGGTCTGGTAGATAAAATAGTAAGTCTGCGTCCTTACTGAATCCTCCCAACACACACGATAGTCTTTTTTTTTCAGATTTATTGTTGTCTGAAGCATGAATAATGGAGTGATTGAAAATAACACAATCGCCAGGTTTTGTTGGAATGTATTTAAAAAATGGGTTTAACTGCTTACTGATTCCATCAAAAAATCGAGGCATTCCATTGGCTCGATGAGAATTGGACAATAAATGACTTCCTGGAATAAACTTTAATTCTCCAGTTTGATTATTTGCTTCATTCAAGCAAATCCAAATATTAAATGAAGCATATTTGCTTTCGTCAACAAGTAACCAATCTTGATGAGGGGGAACAATTGAATTCGGATTGGGCTCTTTTACTAAGAAGTTTGAAATTGTGAAGGTTACATTTTCAAGAATGTCTTCTAAAGCAGGAAGTAAGATGGATTTTATAAATAAATCTACCTCATTTAAAAGTATATTATCACCAGTATTACTCGTTGTATGAAAGCCACTCTCTTTGAGCTTAGATTGCTTTTCGTCGACGTTATTGTAATAAAAAGCTTTTAAATCGTCTACTTGATTAGCGTTTAAAAGTTTAAACTTTACAAACCCATCATTTTCAAATGGAATATTCAATATTTCGTTTTTAAAAAATCTCATCTTAGGCCCAGTAATAATATTTTCCATCTTTTCCTTTAGCTATAAAGCAGCCTATTGTAATTCTATTAATTTGGCCTTTTGGTGGTGTAATTGCATGCCATAATTGAGCTGCGCGAAAAATGACTGCGTCACCTGAGCTCATCTCAAAAATAGTGCTCTTCACGTTAGGATGGTTACGGTCACGGAAAATACTGCCATTTAAATCATGTCTTTCATCATAACTTGTAGAATCCAAAAGAAGAGAAAATGAATTCCAATCTGTATCATAAACAACCAATTCTCCGCCAACTTGAGGTACTTGCAGCGCAATGAAAAATGAGCATGCATTTTCCACATCAACTTGTGATGTTAACCACTCCCTGAAACTTGGTTTTAATTGATGCAAAAAGGCATTTTCACAATGAATATCTAAACCATTTTTTTCTGCAGTCAATACTCGAACACCAAATGGTGAAAATGAATTTCCGTTGAATGTGAGTAGCTTTACGTGAGTTGAAAATAATGTCTTAAGTTGATTTTCAAACCATTCAAACCAATTGATTTGCTTGGAAATGAATTGATTAATTGCGACATGTGCGTGATTAAAATACTGGTCTAGTGCTTCTTCTTCTTTGTTAAATCGTTCATTAACAGTAGAGTAGGGAAGTGGTAAAAAAAAACCATCAGGTAGCATTAATCGAGAAGCTGTAAAAGCAATAGATAAATCAAAAATTTCTTTTTCAATGGTCGAAGAAGGAATTTTGATTGTATTTTTAAGTAAAACAAGGTCTAATTGATGGGCTGTAAAGACATCGAGATCCACTTTTTTGGAGCTTACATCCGATATTTCAGTAAAATTTAACATGCTTAAAATTTCTACTTTTATTTCGAATAAAGGTAGCAAATTTACAGTCTTGATTATTTAAAAGTCCAAGATGCTTTCAGATTTAATGGAAATTGAGGATCGTCTTCACCAAATATTAGCTGACTATCCGCATGAATCGTAAGTGGAATAAGTTGAGGGAATCTGAAAACTTCTTCTAAATGAGGAAGATCATCGAAAGGAGCTCTAAGAAAGAATAATTCGATGAAATAGCTACCTTGAACAAGGGTTTCTTTGGGAAAATTAAATGTAAAAATTTGTTTGGTTTGATTTGAGTGTAATAACGTATCGGATGTATTTATAGCGGTAGAAATACAAAGAAGTCTATGGTTTGCATCCAAAATATGTAAGCCTGGAAAAATTCTTAATTCTTTGTTTGTCTTTTCATATTCGATTCTTAAACGAAAACCGTTTAAATAGGAAAATGAATCTTTAGCTTGCTGCTCAACCAGAATGGAGGTAACAAGTGGACTTTCTTTTTCATCTATTTTTGGGCTATTTAGTTGGGTTATGAATTTGTTTTTTTTGGATTGAGATAATTTTTGCAGCATAAATTTCTGGTATGCAAGCAAAACGTCATCTGGCTTGCCTTTTAATCGGATTTCAGAAGATTCTATCCAGATACATTCCGTTGCAAAAGAACGAACTTCAATTGGATTGTGCGTAGCAATTATAAAGGAAACTCCTTGTATACACAATTCATTTTTACGCTTTTCTAATTGTTGAATAAAGCCCATATCGCCTGCGAAAAACACCTCGTCGATTAAAAACAAATCAGCCTTTAAGTTGATGACAGTTGAAAGAATTAGTCGTGCTTGCATACCTTTAGAGTAGGTCTTCATTTTGCGTTCAAAAAAATTCCCTAAGCCGCTAAATTCCATAATTTCATCAATAACGGTTAAAATTGCTTTTCTTGTCCATCTGTTCATTTTTAAGAAGTGAATTACATTTTCTCTTCCAGTAAGCTCTCTATCAAAAAATCCATCGATATCAATCAATGCTGCTACATTACCGAAGAGATTAATCGATCCAACCGTTGGTTTTAACATTTCGGCAATTATTTTCAATAAAGTTGTTTTTCCAGAACCATTTTGACCAATTAATGCAAGAGTTTCACCTTTTTTCAAATTGAAATTAATGTCTTTGAGTACAGAAAAAAGTTCACCTTTTTCACTTTTAAAGTGTTTGTTGATTTGGTTTACTTTAATAGAAAATTCGCTAGACATTTTATTATTTTACTACTTGAAGTATGCAATGACGCATGATTTCTTGTGCGATTTTACGTTGACTTTTTCTATATTTTATATGACAATCATCTTTGAAAACACTTATCTTTTCATTTTCAAAAATACCGGATAAATCTACACTAAATGATTGTTTTTGAGACAGTAAAGTAGCTTTTTTATAAAATGGAGGATAGGCAACAATATAGTGTTCGGTGCCTTCTGGAAGAACTTTTGGTTTTTTATTTTTAAATCCAGCAACCGGTTGAAGAACAGCAAAAAACACATAATTTCCACCTATTGCAAATTGATTCATTTTTCTAATATTCTCTTTCCAAAAACGAAAAGGAGAAAGTGTAGGTCGTGTTTTAATAGAAAGTTCGGTATTCATTTTACTATTTAGAAAACCTATTGTATTAGGTAGAAAAAAGGAAGTTTTAGGGCTTGTTTTTTCATAAAAGATTTCAGATTCATAAAAGGAGACAAATCCAGGATGCTCGACTTCATTGGCTCCAGCATATGAAATGTGGATGTCTGGTCTATAGTTTTCTGTTGTAATTAATTTCAATAGTTCTTGTCCTGTGTTATATCCAGCAACAGCAGCAACTCTAATTTTTACAGCAATATTTTTCTTCTTACATTCTTCTAGTAAAAAATGAGGCCAATTTAGCGAATCGTATAATAAGTCACTGGTTGAACCACCAGAAATATAAATGTCTACTTTATTAGTGTCCTCAGTTTTATAAGCTAAAATAATATCGCCCTCTTCCTGCTGAAAATGTTTAAAATTTGAAATGGACCATCCAAGGAGCTCATCGATCTCATATGGGTCCTCTAGAGAGGAAAATTTTTTCGTTTCAAAATGAAAAAAGAATCCGTTTGAAGCACCTTGTTTTTTTTGAATCAACCAAAACACAGATTCAATTACTAACAAGGTTATTATTGTGAATGCGATATATTTCAGTGTTATTTTCAATATTCAACTATTTTGTAAGCATAGAAAAGTGTGCCAAAAGCATCCCTAAATGTAGCGTTATTCTTAGGAATAAACGTAATTTTTTTATGGTGAACAATGCGAAGATAATTTGCTAGAAATGAAGATTCATTTTTATTAAGCAGGAAAATACAGTTAATTTTTAATGCCACTTCAAAAAAAGAAAGATAATTATTTGGATTGCAATGAAGTTTTTGTTTGAGATAGCTTCGATAAGGCTCTATTGTTGTAAAAGCAAGTGCGTTGAAAACATAAACGTTTCTAAAATCAGTTGAAGCCCCAAAAGGGGTTTGTGATAAGAAAAAAACGTTAATTGAAGATTGACCGAGAAAAATAATTTCTTTTTTTGATACTACACTTTTTACTTTTTTCAAACAAAGTTTATTGTGTTTTACTTCCTTTTCGAGTGTTGTTAATTTTGTTGATACTGCATTAATTTGATAATAGCCAAAAATAAAAATGACAGCAATCAATCCAATTTTTGGTATGGTAACTTTTCTATTTTTTATGTGCAAAATATAAATAAAACAGCCAATTGTAAGCAGTGATACGAATCCACGGTCTACCATTTTTACTTGAATAGATACAATCAAAATAACAAAAAATAGAGCACAAATATTCGCTAATACCATTAAAGTTTCTTTTTTGGATTTTCCAATAGTACTTGATAAACTAATAATAAATAAAACAATCAAAAGTCCAGTAATAGGCTTATTTTTTGCTAAAAGGTCTTTAATTGTATAATAATTTGATGATATAATTTTGTCGTCGTTAGAGCCCGATTTTTCAATCAACGAACGTAAAAAAAAATTGTTGTTTGTTTCGCAATCCCCCCAAATTCCTTTTTTCACAGCCTGATAACGCATTATGTAAATTGAGTCCGCATTCGAAGGAATAGTTTTGAAGTTTTCACGAACCATCAATTGATACTCTACATCCGGTTCAATTTGTTTGTAGAATTGATTACTTGTTTTGAAGTCTATTTGAAAGTAAATAAAAAGTACAATTAAAAGAACGAAATGCGGCCAAAACAACTTTAACCAGCGCATAAATCGTTCTTTGATAGTGAAATTTTGGTAAATAAGAAAATCTCCAAAAAGTACAAGAAAAATAGTTAAGAATGCAGGTTCAGAACGTGTAAGAATTCCGAAAAGAACGATGAATTGCGCAAAGTATTTGATCTTGTTTGTTAAATTTGGTTGTAGTAAAATAAATGAACCTAACATAATCAAAACAAAAGAAACACGCGTAATATTTAAAATAAAAAGATGTTCGTTAATAAGTAATAATATAAAAAAACTGATAAAGAAACGTTTGAAAGTATTTAATCCATTAAAGAATATCTTTGTAAAAAGATAAAATGCAACAATCAAAAAAAATTCATAAAATAAAGGTATCCAGGGAATATTATTTGTAATCGAATACAATTTTGAATAGATTGTTGAAATGCCTATTTGACCATAGTAATATAGATGATTATATGAAATCCCTGGGGTGATTTTCCCTGCAAGCATGGATGTGAAGTAGGCTTCATATTCTTCGAAAAAAATGGAAAATTGTTGAAAATAAAATAAACAGAAAGCTAAGCAGCCTAAAGTGCCGTAAAAAAAAGAATCATTTTTAATTTTACTACCGAACATTTGAATCAAAATGTATGCGCTTTCACTATTATGTGTAAAATTACAAAAACATTTGAGGGTGTTTTGAGTATTTATCGGATGATTAAACACTTTTTTATTGCTTTAGCATTATTTAAAGGTAAATCTGACAAACAGACTGTAACATAACTATTCCTTCAGCTTAAAATGCTATTTCTTTCTTACTTTTGATATAAATTTTCATAATGGATTACGAATTTAAGTGGCCTGATGGTGAAAAATTAGTTTTTTTACGCCCTCCTAAAGAATTTTATGATGGTAAGTTAGCTCCTTTTTACCATTCTTCCTGTTTCCCAGAATTAAATGAATTGAAAGAAAATTGGCAATTAATTCGAGATGAAATAATAGAGTATGAGCATAATTACGGCAATTTATCGGGAATGAATTCTCTATCTCCTGCTGATGTAACTGGAACTTGGACTCTTTTGTACATTAAAAGTTTTTTGAGATATTATAAAAAAAATAGAAAGAGATTTCCAATTACTTCTAAATTGGTGGATAATGTTAAAAATTGTGTATTCGCTTCAATAAATATTCTAGAACCAGATTCAGAAATTAAACCTCATTATGGAGACACAAATGGAATTGTTCGAGTTCATTTGGGTTTGATTGTGCCGGACCCTTATCCAATCATTGGAATAAATGTAGGAGGAAAAGAGACGGGATGGGTAGAAGGGGATTTTATGTGTTTTATAAACGTACAAAAACATTATGTGTGGAGTAAATCGAAAGAGAAAAGATATGTTTTAATGCTTGATATTGTTCCCCAACCTTTAATTAAAAGACAATATGAAATTTGCGTAAAAGCTCTTGGTAGTCAGTCATTTAATTATTTTTATAAAAATCATAAATGGTTTAGGTTATTTCCGAATTTTCTTCATCCAATTTTTGTTGCTATTTTCACCGCAATTTGGTGGTTTTACTTACCAATTGAACGCTTTTTCAATAAATAGAATTTTATTAATTGCAAAATGCAAATTTGTTTAATAAAACCTCCCATTTTGCACAAAGGAACATCCTTTGCATTGATGCCAACTCCTCCTCTTGGTTTGGCATATATTGCCGCAGTAATTGAAAAATTAACAAAGAATATTCAAGTAATAGATGCAAGTGCTTGTCCGGTTGACAAATGCGAAAAATTTTATAAGGACATTTACTTGTTTGGTTTAAATTCACATGAAATTATCCATCAAATTCAAGGAAAACCGGATGTCATTTGTATTGCCTTGATGTTTACTAATAATTGGTTGCACGATCGAAAATTGATTCATACATTAAAAGAAAATTTTCCAAAAGCAATACTAATTGCTGGAGGAGAACACGCAACAGCAGCTCCTGAACTTTGTTTAAAACAATCACCACTGGATTATGTAGTTTTTGGCGAAGGTGAAGAAGTGATTTACGATTTAATTAGTGCGTTGATTCAAAAAAAGTCAACCAAAGAAATTGCTGGATTAGCATATAGTATAAACGATAATGTCTTAATCACTAATAAAAGAAAAAGGACTAAGAACATAGAAGATTTACCATGGCCTGCTTGGAATCTTTTTCCATTGGAAAGTTATTTCAACAACAAAATGTCACATGGAATCTACAGAGGACGCACTTTACCAGTCATGGCAACACGAGGATGTCCTTATGATTGTACTTTTTGCAGTAGTCCTCAAATGTGGGGAAGAAATTATTACATGCGTTCTCCTAAAGATTTTGTTGACGAACTAGAGTTTTTAAACCAAAAATATAAAGTTATAAACTTTGATTTATTTGATTTGACAGCTATTATTGTTAAAAAGTGGATTTTAGAAACGTGCGAGGAAATAAATAACAGAAAACTGCAAATAACATTCCAACTTCCATCTGGTACAAGAGCAGAAGCAATTGATTTTGAAGTTGCTACAGCTCTTAAAAAAGCAGGTTGTTCAAATATAACCTACGCTCCAGAATCAGGCTCTAAAAAAGTCTTGAAGAAAATCAAAAAGAAAGTTGAGTTGAATAAAATGCTTGATTCCATCAAACAATCAAATCAAGCAGGTATCAATGTTCATTTAAATATGATTATCGGTTTTCCTGAGGACACGCATAAGGATATTTTACAAACACTTTGGTTTCTAGTTAAATGTAGTTGGAAGGGAGCAAATGATATGGCTATGGCTGTTTTCACACCTTATCCTGGAAGCGAAATGTTTATAGAATTGAATAGACAAGGCAAATTGAATCTTTTTGATGACCAAACTCTTATCGAAATAATTGAATCTTACGATCTTTGGCCAAGTAAAGTTTACAGTCAAAAAATAAATCCGTTTATTATAAAACTATATGTTCTTTTAGCATTGGTAGTTTTTTATGCGAGCAATTATTTTTTTAGACCATTTCGTTTTTTTCGAACCATAAAAAATTTACTTTTTAATAAACATGAATCTCGATTAGAGCAAATACTATTTAAGAACTTTTTTAGAAATTTCTTTCTTCTAAAAAAAAGAAATTATGTTAAATAGAAGGCTAATTAAATCATTTTCTTGGACATTGTTAGCATTCATTTTTGCAAGTATAAATTTAGTTTTTCTATTTGACGATTCCTATGATGGACTTCTCAGTAACACAAGTATAGGTCAATTTTCTGATTTTTCTTTCTTTGATTGGCATTTTCTTGGTGTAATTTGGATAAAAGTTATTTTAAAATATATTCAAAATCAATGCTTTAACATAGACGTTTTCTATACATTTTATTTGATTTGTGTTTTAATTAGCTCAGTTTATTTATTTTACACTTTTGAAAAAATTGCTTCAAACTCTAATTTTATTTTAAAAACGATTATCCAGATTGCTTTTCTAATATTGATAGTCGATAGCTTAATTTTTATTACGCACACTAGATTTGCAACCTTATTTACAGGTTTAGCACTTCTAAATTTAGGTTTATTTCACCCGCGAATTAAAAGCAAAACATTCATTCATGTATCTTTTTTCATTTTTGGATTTTTAATAAGACCTGAAAGTGGAGTCGGTTCAATTATACTGATCATCCCTGGATTGTTTTTGTATGGTATTTCAACAAAAAGAGTTTTTTTAGTTTCTTTGATTCCCCTTATAAGCTCCGCTATTTTTTTTATTACTCTTAACGTTTATAAACAATATACAGATAGACTTGAAATATTAATTGAGCCAGATGTCGAATATGCAATGTCTACTGACAAGTTTGTTGCTCCACCTAAAAATGCTTCTGAGTTTGACTCTGTCCGATACGTATTTGCCAGAAATGCTTTCTTTATCGATACATCTTTTGTAGACGATGAATATTTACGTAGCATTATCTCAAGCAGAACTGATTTTGATTTAAGTGGTTTGCAAAAATCTGTTAAGCATATATCACACTTCTATGCTTCATATTCTATTTTATTTTTTGCTTTAATTCTCATACTGTTTATGATATGGTTCAACCGGCAAAAATGGTTATTTTACAAGGCTGTAGTTTACAATTTTGAATATTTATCATACTCGTTTTATTAGATTATCAAATTAATGTTGCCGATCGCCATTTTAGTCCATTAATGATTTTAACCATTTTGATTTCTTTTCTATTTGTCAAGAAGAGGATTTCCAATTTTAGTCAAAATGTTATTGAGATTTTTTCGTTCGCAATTTTTATGTTCCCAGCAAGACAAACTTGGGAGTATATTTATCAAAATAATCTGTTTGTCGAAACAAAAATGATTGAAAATAATAAAAGCTTGAACCTTTTTGAAGAAAGAATTCATGGAAAGAACGTTTTTGTTACTGTTTCAGGGTTCAAATTATTTGATAAGCCCTATACTTTTTTTGTTACTAAACGATCAAAAAACAGCTACTACATATATGATATGTCCACTTATTCAATTGTTCCTAGATATGCAGATTATTTGAGTCGTCATTGCAATTGTAACGCAACAATTCCTATTGAAATTTTCAAATGGATTTCAAAAACAAATGGAATTATCATAATTGATGAAAAAAGAGCTAATCTATTAAAAGCTTACTTTAAAGTTAAAAACAACGTAAAGCTTGTTTTTTACGATGCTATTGATGCCACTAAAATACTTCACAAAAGTACATGGCCAGATTTAAAGTTTAAAAGAATTCGATTTATAGACTCATTGTCAATAGATTAAATTTATTAGTGTCATTCAAAACAGAAACGATTTGTTATTAAATTGATTGATAAGATTTTTTGGATTTTGATTTGTAAATTGCTTTAGAGTTTATATTACTTTTAGTCTGTGATTTTACCTATTTTAATAGACAATGCAAAACAAGAGGTATTAAATACTAATGGATATGTTTCTTTCGATTTTATTGACGATAATTGTTGCAAAGCAATTTTAAAATGGATTGATTTAAAAAATCTTACAGATACGAATACCTATTCAAGCTATAAAAAACGATTGTTTTCTTTAGAATTATATCTTGAAAATCATAATTATTTAGCTAATCAATTAAGTCCTTTTTTGCCAAATTTTTTTATGAACTATAAAATCGTTTTTTCAAGGTTTTTGGTCAAAAAATGCTCAAACGAAGCGTTTATTCCTGCTCATCAAGATAGGCAATTTACAGATTTGAATGACGAAAGATATCCATCTTACATCCTTTGGATTCCATTAGTTGATGTTAGTCTAAAAAATGGAACGATTGGTTTTTTAAAAGGAAGCCATTTGACATACAAAGCACCACCTCCACCTTTTCCTGATCCAAGGGTAAAAAGATTTTCAGATGAAACTATTTTTGAAATGTTTCCTTATCTTGAATTTAATTCGTTTAAAGCAGGTCAGGCTGTTCTTTTTGATGTTCGAACTTTTCATGGGTCATTACCTAACTTTTCAAAAATGGAACGAACTGCCATTCGAATTGATTTATGTCATGAAGACGCACAGTTGGTTACATACTATTTAAAAAAAGAAAGCAAAGGGAAGTTAATGACTAAATTCAAGGTCGATGACTTGTTTTATACGCGTTTCCCTAATGAGAAATTACTTGAGATTTATGATAATGATGAGCCTTTTCCTTCTGAAATCTTGAGTGTAGAAAATTATTTTCTTGTCGAAAAAACGATTACTGAATATTTACAAGAACACAACAAGTTGCTCATTCAGAATGGCTTAATTTTGAATAAAAAGATTGCATTAATCGTCAAAAAGAAAAAATACTATTCTAATTTGGTTTATAGAATTCAAACATTTTTTAGCAGGTTCAACTTTTCAAATTAAAGGTCTTATACCTTTAGAAATAAAATCAATAAATTC
>Ga0214923_10004128_pt1 | contig 17771 bp, 20 predicted proteins | sample LL1510_MetaG_FD_177993 | JGI IMG/M metagenome (GOLD analysis project Ga0214923, IMG submission 177993) | Freshwater microbial communities from Lake Lanier, Atlanta, Georgia, United States - LL-1510 | ecosystem: Environmental > Aquatic > Freshwater > Lake | place: USA: Georgia | collected... | reverse complement strand
ATGATATATTTCCACAAAAGAAATTATCTGAACTAGTATGGAAAAATCGTATTGTACAACCTAGTATCAAAATTGAAATTGAACCTAAATCAAACCAATTTACTTTTTTAAGTCAGGTTAAATATGTGTACATTTTAAAAAATTCAAGCAAATCTTGGGATTATGATTGGTATGTTAAGCAAGATAAAACGGGTAATGTTATATCAAAACCAGACTCAACTACTAAATCTCAATCTACAGGTAATATTCTTGATTTATCGGGAGCTGTAGGATATTCGGTAAGTTTATTTAACAATAATCTATTAACTTTTTATGTCGGTTATGATTATTCGGATTATAGAAATAAAAATTATGGTTTGCATCAGTTACTTTATAGAGAAGACTCAGTTTCATCTAATGAACTTGTTTCTAAATATATTTTTAAGACCCATACCCCATGGATTGGCTTATCGGTAAATAGCCCTTTAAGTGATAAATTCTCAATTATTCCAACAATAAAATTGTACTCTTTTAAATATGTTGGAAAAGGTTATTGGTTAGGCAGAGGGGATTTAAAACAAAATCCTAGTTTTAAACATAATGCTAGAGGAATAGGTCTAGGGTTTGATGTGGATTTTTTATATAAATACAGTGATAGCTTAGATTTTAAAATTAATCTAGAGACTAAAAAATTTAAAATGGAAAACGGGCGATATCAAATGTTTTACAATTCCCATGCTTTTGGCGGTGAAAGAGATGCTACCGATAAATTATTTAATTTAACTTTAATATCTTCTTCAGTTGCTGTGGGCTTAAAGTATAAATTATAAGATAGCTTATATGTGCCTTTTTAGAAACATCCAACTGGTTTTATGCAAAGTTTATAATAATTCTATTAATTCTATTTTTTACAAGCGTTGCTTTTATATACAATTAAAAGTTAAAGAACTAAATAATAATATTTTGTATAATTGAAATAAAATAGGTAATGTCATGAAGCGTTATGAATCAAAATACAATCCTGCCGCTAAAGAATTAAGTGAATATTTAAATAAAAATGCAAATAAGCAAAATATCCGTCCAGAAGCATTAAATATAATAACCAGTGTGCTTGAGGGAGTAGAAGTTACAGATAATCTTTTAGTTCAAAAAGATAACGTTATAAACCAAAAAACTACAGAGCTTCAAAACACAAAGCAAATACTACTTCAAAAAGAGCAGTTATTAATACAGAAAGATAAGAACTTAGGAACATTAAAAGAAACTGGAACTGTTGGCGAACAAAAAGAGTTTGTAGACGCTTTACATAAATTATACCCTAATTGGTATCCTGAAAGACTTGAAGATTGGTCTTCTGATACTTGGGGTAAACAGGTCATAGATAGAGGAGATTTTAAAACCATTCAAGCTAATTTACCTGCTTATAGACAGCAGGTTGCAGAAAAGGAATTTATCGACATTTTGCATGAATTATACCCTAGTTGGTATCCTATAAATTTTAAAGAATGGCCAGCTGATAGTTGGGGTAAGGAGGTTATAGATGGAAAAAATTATAAAGCCATTGAAGGTAATTTACCTATTTACAAACAATGGTTAGCTAACAAAAAGGAATTGATTGAAATCTTACCAAAATTACATCCTGAATCTTATCCCGTAAAATATGAAGAATGGACTAACCAGTATGCTAAAGGGCTACTAGATAAGGGTGATTATAAGACTATTGAGCAATCATTACCTATTTATAGAAAACAGTTAGCTAGAAAAGAATTTATTGAAATATTGCCAAAACTATACCCAAATGATTACCCTGTGGGATTTGAAAATTGGACTGGTCAATGGGGAAAAGGAGTTGTAGATAGAGAGGATTATAAAACTATTGCTAACAGCTTACCTATTTATAAAAAGCAGCTTTTGAAAAAAGAATTTATTGATATCATGCACCAAGTAAATCCAAAGGAATATCCTGCAAGATTTGAAGATTGGTCTAATAAGACTTTGGGCAAAGAGATAGTAGAGAAAGAAGATTATAAAGTTATGGAACAATCCTTGTCTGATAATAGGCAAAAACTAAAAGAAATGGAAAAGGAACAATTACTCATCCAAAAAGAAAATGAACTAAAAAAATTAGCTGGTAAAGATCAACTTTTGAATGATAGAGAACAAGAAATAGCTAAATTTAAAAAACTGCTTAGCATTAAAGAGCTTGAGACTCAAAATAAAGACCAATTACTTTTGGCTAAAGAATTAGAGAAGAAAGAACTATTAGCTCAAAAAGAAAAGGAAATACACAATAAAAGTTTGGTTAAAAATCAACTTATTAATGAACTACAAGAGGATATTGGTTTAAAAGAAAAAGAGGCTTTAAACTTAAAAATTGAATCTTTAATGAAACAATTAGAATTCAAAGATAAAGCACTAGAAGACGCTCATGAAATAGCTAAACAAAATAAAATTATTAATGAGTTACAAGGGAAATTATTAGCAGTGGTAGATTTACATAAAGAAAGTAAAGATGTACCAGATATTGAAGTACTAAAATATCAAGTTAATGAAAGTATTTTAAGCGGTAAGGTAGATGAGATGAAAGAATTTTCAAAATACTTGAATGAATTAATGAAAAATCCTACCGACAAGGACGAATCCTTGGAGATTTCAGAATTATTAAATTTAAGTCCTATTGTCCATGCTGAAGAAAAGTCTGTACATCATCCTGTAGCAGTTATTAACAATGGTAATTTTGACATTGATAACCAGCATATTACTCACTCAGTTTTATTGAATGGAGAAGAGTCTTTTTCTATTATTCAAGAAGAAAGTTTCCATTAAATTGGTTTTGTATTAATAAGCCTTAAGGCTCTATCCAATCAAGTAATATAGAGCCTTTGTTTTAATTTAACTTGCTTATTTCTTCTAGAGCCAAGACCAGTTAACTCGGCTACCTCTTCTATGTTTTTACCTTTAGCTAGCATAGTTTTATTATTTGGCTTATATTACTAACTAATCTTACTTATTAATCGGCACTAAAAAATAAGACGCTTATCATTATGAATAACAAAGGTTCTACACTACCTAAAAACATGATTTTGAACTAGTTGTATTCTGCGGATATGCACGTATCGCCTGATAAATTAGGAAAATGGCTTGAGCAGAATACAATATTAAATTAAATTAAAAGATTATGACTAAAGTATTTTATAGAACCATGAGACCATATAAAAATGGTTACGGTGAAGTAACTAAATATATCGAAGATCCCAAATATGCTCAACAACCTAAAGCATATATTAGAGGTTTGGAAACAATCCAAAAGGACCTCTTAAATATTTTTGATTTTATTGAACCGACAGAAAAAAATTTAAAATGTTATTCATTTCGTATTCATGAATTATTTTTAAGAAGTTGTATAGAAATAGAAGCTAATTTCAAAGCAATACTTACTGAAAATAATTATAAAACCGATCTTGATAAGTTAAATATAAATGACTATAAAAAATTAGCAAAGACACATAATTTACCTAATTATAAAGTAAAAATACCTTATTCTCATGATAAGTGGTCTATAAGAACTCCTTTTGCAAACTGGCCTGATGGTAAGCTTAATTGGTATCGTGACTATAATAGTGTCAAGCATTCTAGAGTTGACCAATTTAAAAAATCTAACCTCGAGAACTTATTAGATGCTGTTTGTGGTTTATTAATAATTTTATCTGCTCAGTTTTATACAGAAAATTTTACTAGATATGGAGGTAAAATGAGAATAAACGGTATTCCACCTGGTACAATGCAGCTAGCGTTAGGAGATTATTTTTTGATTTCTTTTCCCTCTTTAGATACATGGGAAAAAGAAGATTTTTATATTGAAGACCAAGCTGATAATTTTGAGTTTACGGAATTGGATTTTACTAAAATTATTAAGTAACATAATGAATCAGGCTATTTATTTTGTGGTATCTATTATTCTTTATCCAAAACAGAGGCATAAGTTAATCTTTTTTTAGGAAGTTTTGATATAGGTAATTTCCCACGAACTAAATTGTCTCTTGCTATTAGGTTGTCATATTCACTAGTTACAACCCAATCATCATTTAAACTCTCTGCATCTGACAAAAGACTATAATTTTCATAAATTGCCCCACCTGTTTTATTAAAACTTAGTTTCTTTAAGCGATCAGTCTTTTTACTTTGATAAATACAATAATTTTTAGTTTCTCTCTTAATAACAGCATCTTTTTCATATACCTTTTTTATTGCTTCTATGAAGTTCATAATAATGATTGCTTAATTGTATAATACTATAGTGTTATAATACCACGCCACTATGGTGTATTATTATTTTTAATATATTCCTTTATTAATCCGATAATAATTTGATTAATTTTTATATCCTTATCAAAAGCTATTCTTCTAATTTGTTGATACTCAGCAATAGGGATTCTTATAGTAAATGGTTGAGTTATTTCTTTCTCTTTAACAAAAGCAAGAGCAACACGTTCCTTTTTTGTATTGCTGATAACAGTATTATGTTCAGACTTGTCAAGCCTTTCTGGAGAGATCGTAGGAATTTTATTGCGTTTATCTTGATTCATTAAATACTTCTCTATATAAAGAATTAATTTCTTCATTAGCTTTATCGTCTAATGGTCTATATTCCACTATAGCTTGCCCCTTACTTTGTGATCTTCTAATTGCTACTCTATATATTAAAATCGTATCAAACCTTTTAATACTCTCAAAATCACTTAGTATTTCGTTACTTTCTTCCATTTCAGACTTTGCAGTTTGAGGATGAGGAGCTACTTTGTTATATACAACTTTTGCAATTATATTAGGGTTAGTATGTTTTACTTCTGATATTAAATTATTTACCGTTCCTAAAGTCCATATATCAAATGATGACGGCATAAGAGGTAAAATTAATATATCTGCCATAGTCATTGCAGCTCTTAATACTTCACTCGCTGCTCCTCCTGCATCTACTATTATATTTTCATACTTGGACATTAATGCTTTTAGTTCATTTCTAATAACTACCCCTGCATTTAAAATACGACTATCAAGTATTTTTTGACAGCTAGTAATTCTTGGAGAAATATTATTTTCATCCCTTCTGGATGCCCAGAAAGTTGAAGTTTTTTGAGGATCAATATCAAATAGCAAGGTATCTATACCTTTCGTAGTTCGCATAGTAGCAAGATTTGTTGCTATTGTTGATTTACCAGTTCCTCCTTTCTCTCCGCCAACTAATATTATCATTTGAGCCTGTTATTATTGATTTTTTATAACCATAAAACTATAATACCATACCATCATACATGTTTAACATCATAATTACAAGACATTATAACATCTTATATAAAAATAATTAAGGTTATTTTTCTGATTATTCCTTTTAAAAATGTCGTAAACAATGGCGATTATTCCTACCGTTAGGTATAATAAACAGGTAAGACATAGTAAGTTATATGGCAATCTTAAATCATTCCACAATTATAGCTTTAGACCTTGGTACTGTTACTGGTTGGGCTACTCGTGAACCATCAGGTAACATAACTTCTGGAACAGCTAGTTTCAAAACTGGTAGATTTGAAGGTGGCGGTATGTCGTTTTTGCGTTTTAAACGATGGCTTACCGATTTAAAAGCGAATTTGGGAGCTATTGATGCGATTTACTTTGAAGAGGTAAGAGCCCATAAAGGAGTAGATGCCGCCCATAAATACGGCGGATTTCTTGCTCATCTGACCAGCTGGTGCGAACATCACCAGATACCATATCAGGGTATACCTGTTGGAACGATAAAGAAGCATATTACGGGCAAAGGGAATAGCTCTAAAGATTGTGTCATTGACGCTATAAAAAAGAAAGGATTTACTCCTATTGATGATAACGAAGCCGATAGTTTGGCTCTACTAGATTTTATTCTCTATGAGCGATATCAATTAAACTAATAAAATGAGTAAAAAAAATGATTAAACTATTTTTAGTATTAGTAATGCTAACTTTTATTTCTAATACTGAAGTGAACAGATAAACCAATAGGAAGATATTTAATGTTTATAATAACTTATTTAAAGGAAATAATACTCGGAGTTGTAGGATTTTTTGCTTTTTATTTGTATAACAAAAATAAGAATTTAAAGTCTGAAAATATGTCTCTAAAAGATATTGTTAGCGATAATAACAAAGTAATTAATATTCAATCTAAGGTATTACATGCAAGTGAAGATATTAAATCTACTGATCTTGACTCTAATCTTGATCGGTTGTCAGACAAGAACAGATAAAGTACCTAAAATAAATTTACCTGAAATGCCCTTAATTACTCAGCAAGCAGTAGAAGAGATAAAGCAGGTATGTGTTCCACGCATGAAATGTGATAATTTTAACAACTGGTTAAATGAGCTTTATGCTTTTAGCATTAAATATAATATTTACAGAGAAAATCTAGATTAAGAAGATTTAACTAATACCCAGTTCTTCTGGCCTTGGATATCCAAGGATCGTCCCGCTAAAAGTGCTGTTAAATATGGTTGCTTCCGTTTGTCTCATATATTTGCCTGTAGGGTCTTTATCACAATGCAAGTTTCCTATTTGAAGAAAATCTAGATAAGTATATAAGAAATCATTGTTATTAATACGCTCAAGCATCCTAGAACCTTTGAGCAAGTCTTCGCTCATGTCACAAACAAGAGAGACTAAAGCATCAAATTGGCATTGTTTTAACTTTACCTTTACCAGATTATTTATTATCTCTTCCCCCTCTTCTATAGAGAGTTTAGCACGATTAAAGCATTTTATAATATATCGCCCATCTTTGCCTAGTTTCATACACCATCTACTCCCTGTACAGTGTTATCTCCAGCTAGAATATATTGCCCCCATGCTGGATCACCACCAGCACTTTTGTTACAACTAGCTTTAGAAAAATACTGTTTTAATATTGTATAACCTGAAACTGTAATAAAATATAAATCACTAGTTGATATTGTATCAACTTTTGAGATATCACTATTTCTTATTGTTATTTCATTAAAATGATTAACATATACGTTTCCATTTTTGTATACCTGTCCTCCAATACATATACCCATCGATCCCCAGTTTTTGAGACGTACATTATCGAGATATAGATTAGCTTTTCTTATCGTAGAAATCGTATATACATATTTCTTTCCATCTGAATTATTATCAAGAGTAGCATTAACATACACATTTCTCATCATTACGTTACCGATTATAATATTTAGGAAACGATATAAAGTTGAATTAGAATCAACACTTTCTATTACAACATTAAAATCCTCAAAATTCTGTGTTTCATTATTTTGAACGGTTATAAAATCTCCTTTACAGTTAATAACCTGAATATTTAAAGTGGTATTTGTCTGAACATTTAAAAACTTACCATTACCTACTATATAGAAACATGCAGTATTAGCTGACATTTTTACTGTAATCTTATTATCATTTAATAAAGGTTTTAATGTAATATAACTTAAATCCCTATTAATGATTATAGTTTGTTTTATGGATACCACACTTGCCTGTAATATTATTTTCACATCATCTCTGTATCTGCCAAACGTTCTATCTATTACTCTAAGAGCTTCAGAAAGAGAAGTAAAATCAGCACTAATGTTATCATCAACTGTGTAAGTATAAGTTGTAACATTATTATCAAGATACCTATTCATTGATAAATAATCAGTATTACCACCGAAACTTATACTAAAATTGGGAGTTAACATTGCATGACGATTTAATATCATTACAAATCCAGGAGCAGTCTGAGAATAGATAGCCGTTATTTGCTGTCCTTTATAAAGTTTTACTGGAAAATTAATCTCATAAAATAGGTCAACTGCTACAAGACTATCTATTTGTATTTTAACTGGATTAGATACATCCTGCGTTAATATAAAAGATATACACTGACCATAATAATAGGCTTCTTTTTTTAATCCATATGCCGAATCTAGTTTAATTGTAGTAATAGAGTTTGCCGTTGTTATGCTATTTACTTGATAATCATTAACATAAGCATTACCGCTGGCGTCATTTTTTCTGTAAAAACTACCACCTTTATATACGGCAATAATATATTCATTTTCGGCAAAAAGATGATTTGTGCCATTGTTTCCAGTTAGTAATGGATAACTTGTGTCATTTATTTGAATTTTTACACTTCCAGTAAATGAAGTTGTGCATGAAAAAGCTACTTGCATTCCTTCTACTATATTTGTAATTGTTGCTCCATTAACTGGAGTTATTTTTATAGTTATATTACCTTGATTTATGTTATTGCTTACAACATTATAACCAGTTATGGCAGTATTACCTAAACTGCTAATTAGATTAGTAGCAGATAAACTCTGATCTACTGCTTGTCCGCTTTTGCGAATCAGCATTAAATCGTTTCCTTCAAATTTACTGCTACTTGTTAAACCAGTGATTTGAATATTCGTCATTTAAATATTTCCTCCGAAAGAGATTTTTTTCCAAGTAGTGCCGTTACTAATAGCAAGGCAACCACCGTCTACATCAGTAACATAATATATTACTCCTTTGTTTTCACTTGCACTTGGTAAACTGTTTTTTAATACCATTAAAGGGCGATTATTAAAATAGCTTAAGTATGCTACCCATTCGCCGTGATTATTAAATAAATAATTAAAATCTTGCCTGGTCGGTATTTCATTAAAATCAAAACCGACCAGTGTTTTTGCCGTAATCGGCTCTATTCTGTTAACTTGCCCAGATAAATCGTTTTGCACAAGGTTTATAGCCCATCTTGCTACTTTATCTGGTTTTATAGGTTCAGCCATTTATTCTCTCCGCTAAGATACCGCCGCCAGCTATAAAGAAGTCCTGACCTTGATTATAGGTTTTTAACAAATTTAATCCTATTGTTTTTGGATTATCGACCATATATGATGTATCTCCTTCAACTACTAAAGAATACTCAAGCTGATATTGTTCCCCGTAGCTTGTTTGTATTGCATTCTTTTCAATACCTTTAAACGAATTTACTGATAATATTGTACTCTGATCTAAACTCGTTTGCAAAAAGATATCATCAATTGAATGAACGCTATAATCATATTCAATATATTGTCCTTCTCTGAATCTAAAAACATTCTGCTCCAAAGGATATATAGATAATATATATCCTCCGACTCCAGCAGGTTTAATCAAATCAAGTAGAGCTTTTATGACATTCATTTTTTCCAAATCAAAGCTTGCTGCTATACTAACTGAAAAAGAACACGGGATTAGATCAGTAATTTTTATGATAACGGATTTAAAAAAAAGCGAGATAATACTTATTATTTCATCGCTAGTTCCGCATCCGTTATTAACGGCTATTTTGCTAATTATAGCAGTTCTATAATACTTATCACTCCTATAGTTTCGAAAGGCTCCTACTATTTCCCCAATCATGTCTAGGGTTTTCCCTTCAGCTGTAAATATTCCCATCCGATCAAACAAGTAAAATAAAGCATCTTCTATTTCTTGCAGTTTACCTGTAAAAGCAGATAGCAACTTGACGAAATTATAACTCTCTTTATCCTGTTGTACTAACCTGCTACTTGCTAGTTCAACGTGATTTTCTATGTATTTTAAAGTCATGACGAAGTAATATTTATTTTTGATGGATCAGTAACAATAATCTCACGGCTATCGATAGTAATGTTTGCTGCGGTTTTCGTAACATCGCTCGCCTCTGGATTATCACTTTTCCCAAGTAGTATGGAGGCAGTTAGTATTCCACTGTGTTTATAGATAATACCAAAAAATGTCTGATAAATTAAAGTTTCACCAAGTGTTAATGACAAGATTTCATTTATAATCTCTGATTTTATTGTATCAATTGAAGCTACAGTAAAGGTACTGTTTGTTGTCAGGCTTATATCGATAAAAGCATAGATTTTCCGAGCTCTATTAAACTTTACTACCTGCTGATTATTAGATAGATCGGTAATAGTAACTGCCACCTCGCCTACGCAAGCGATACCTATAGGCTTATACATCCATATTGCCTCTGCTATGTCTTCATCACTTCCTCCGTTAACAGTTATTAAGAAACTGTGAGGAGTAAGTATCCCTATAGTCTGATCAGTGATATTTTCTTCGACTAATACAGCGGTAACCTCTTTGAGATTCAAGATTTTAGCCCTGAGCGATTCAAGTGTGCCTCGTCCAGGCAAGGATAATGATATTTTTCTTCTCTCTCGCAAATCGTAATCAGTTTCGTTATCTCTACCGGTAACTCCAGCAGCATCATTATTAATTGATATCCACCCTGGAACTAAAGTCTTGATTTTATTTAAACTATTAACAGGAACAGTAATACTTCCTTTTACTTCTGATATAAACTTGCTACTCGCAGTAGTATTTATAATGGTTATTCCGCTACTTACATATATTGTAAAAGTAGTTCTATAAGAAACGGATTTTATATTTAGGTTTGCTTCTATAACCTCCGTTACTAAAATTTCTTTTAAAACTAGGTTCTGATCTATTAAAGCTTTAAGTGCTGCTGCTATTGTAGAAGCCGTATCTTGCTCTGTTTTTATATAGGATAATACTACGGCGTTAATTGTCAGACTATAGTTTGCAAGCGTATTATCTGTGAGTTTCAAAGATATACCGACACATGATTCATTACTGACAATAACCTCGTTAGATAATAAAAAATTGTTATCTTTATTCTCTATATAAGCAATACTTCCTTGTGGAATTACCGTATAGTTCTCAGCCGTGATTTGAGCGGTAACATAACTATAGCTGGCCTCTAATCTTTTTAAGCCGATTAACCCGCATTGGTTATCTAAACTCACGCCTTCAGCAGCTGTTGGTGACATACTATCGTATAGGGACGCAGCAGCTTGCCAGATTAAAGCTTCTCTTTCTGCGAAAATATTAACGATATTTGAAATAACAGTATTATCATCAAAATTAAGCTGGCCTAAATTAGATATCAGCTCTTCTTGCAGTTCTTTTGTTATTGCCTCAAAAGGTTTAGGAGCAAACCCTTGAGCTGTTAATCCATAGTCGCTCATATGCTTATTTCTACTTCGTTATCTAGATTATCTTTTATAGTGATATTGATTGTAAGTGTTCTGTTTGCATTATCAAAAGCTATATTAAATTCTTTGATATCAGCTACGCCCCCCACTTCTCTTATAGCATTTATGAAAATAGCCTGAATCGTATCAAGGGAGTTTTTAGTACCTAGAATGTCATTATAATAAGGCATGCCAATCTCACTATCTAGGAAATACTCCCCTTTGAATAATAGCAAAGCCCTTTTTACTCTCTGGGCTACAACGCTTGTTTCATCAGTGAGTTTTAAATCAAAATCAATAATAGCTAGATCATGACCGCCTGTTAGTAATATATCGTGTTTCATCATTTTGCTGGTCCTGTTGGTACTGGATTTGGTGCAGGTTCAAGAGCTGGTATATAATCGTGAGTATGTAAGCTCAAGTCTATACCACTTTTTGTTTTTACGGAATTACCTGTAAGAACAGCAGAGCAGGTAGCATTACCTTTTAACTCTGAAGTTCCAGTTATTTCAATATTGCCGTCAATTTTCATATTACCTTTTTGAATAAAAGTTGGCGTTTCTGTATTGATAGTTCCGCTTGCTTTAATACTAGCACTTTTTGTTTCTATATTAGCATTTTCACTCGATTTAATATCAGCGACCTTACATTCAATACTTATATTCTCAGCAGCTTTTACACTAGCATTTTTACATTCTACTGCTGTATTTTCTGAAGATTTAACTTGAGCAGTTTTGCACTCGGCATTTATATTTTCTTCGGCTTTAATACTCGCATTCTTACAATTGATTATAACATTTTCAGTCTTAATATTCACCTCAAAAGCATTATGAATATCAATTATTCCACCAGGTTTTAGCCTAATCTTTGAATCTGAAAACTGAAGTAGCACGTCCTCGTTATTCTCTGCGTTAGATACTTTACTAAAAGGAGTAAGACCGATGATTGCTACTGCGTCGCTTAAATGATGAACTCGCCTGCTTTGTGGAACTGCTCTAGATGCCCCAAGTAGCCAGCTGCTTGCGTCTCTATCTAAAAACACAAGTAAACATCCATCACCTGCTTTTACTGGCATTGTTATTGATGCTCCTCCGCTTCTAGGAAAGATAACGGGTACTCCTGAAATCATAGGGTAATCGCTATGACTTCCATCGTGATATAATTCCTTAATATCAATTTGTACATCGGCCTGCTGTGTTTTAAAATCATATTTTTTAATGATAGCAGGCATTGCTACACGCAAATTGGTAGCTATCTTTTTTTGTAATGCTTCTATAACCTCGCTCATATCCCGTAAATCTCCAGACTGGAATACCAATCATTTCCTCGCATGTCGCCACTGTGAGTTATTTTCGCTACTTCAAATAATCCATTTATATCACCACTCTGCAGGCGTATTACATCATGAATTTGTAATTTAGGTTGTAGTAAACATTGCACCGATCTGGATTTTTTACTCATTTTTGTTATTTCTGACTTCTCTAGTTTTTTTGAGACTTTTTTTACCGATTCAGGATGTAGAATTAGCCCTGTTTCTGGAGTAAGTAATAATATTTCTTTTTTAGAAGATGACTTATTACCTTTGATAACAATAACCCCATTCTGCATTGACCAATCAAAATTAAAATTTACAGCTAGGTTATTCATGACATAATCAAGAGAGCCACTGTCACTATATCCCGTTTTGATTGTTTTATTTTGATCAATATCTATAGTTCTAAACTCCCTTCCAGTCTGTTTTGTAATTTCTTGTAGAATTGTAGCAAGTTTTAGATCGGTATTGTAGCCGTAGCCAAAGCTAACGGGTTTGCTTCTTGTTGTTCTTATCCCTTCTGCCAAGTATATTTCAGTTACTACTTCCGTTTTATCTCTATTATGTTTTATTTTTGAAATATCCCCCTGTCCTATTTCAACTAGCCCTTCACCTTTAGAATATCCAGCGAGTACCCTACATATTGATTCTTCTTCTGTAATCATTCTCCTAGTATCAGGAGCAAGGTTATAAATTTCTATTTTGGCCATGTTTTCTTTAGGTTTGGCAGACTTAATAATTTCAAATTTGATTTTGCAATTCTCTATCGTAATCCGTATTTTACTATCTATTATGACTTTGCAAACCCTATCAAAATAAAACACGGGAATTAACTTTTTAAATTATTAATATCTTCAGGTGTTAGATGTACAAGTTTTACACTTCCACTTACCATATTATCATAATTAATATCCTTAATTGCATCTTCATCAGTTATAGGAATTAGCATGCAATCAGGTTTTTCTAAATCATAACAATACTCCAGTACATCAAAACCCAGTACCAGCTTTTTATGCTGCACAAGTAACTTATCATCTTCCGCTCTAATGCTTACATACCAGCTATCGCTACGAATGTGGTAGTATGCTTCCAAAGTGTAATATTTTTGAGTAACCCCAAGTACTACCTGTGTTTTAAAGCGATAGCCTTCAAACCACTGTATATAATCTAATGAGCTGTTTTTCGACATTATTTAAACCAGCTTGTTACAAAATTTACTCCTTCATTAACCACCTTTGCTGCACTATCATACATACTTGCTGCAGCTGTAGTACCTTTTTCAGATATGCCTTTATCCTGCATAGGACTTGCGATCGCCATAGTATCTTTATCTTTATAGCTGGTATAAAAGGATTTTTTTATACTCGCAAACCTGACCTGTACTAGTTCCGCAGAAAACTCCAATCTTTCTCCAGTATTTATGTCATTATTAAAACTGATATTTTCAATAGCCATGTTTTTAAAGACATTCAGCTTGGTTACAACATTAAGTAATTGCCTGTTTTCATATAGATTAGTTAACAACTGGTAAGCCTGCACGCTGGGTTTAGCGGACTTTTGAAAAGGTAAAAATGAATTAATACTATTTATGATTTTATCAACAGAATTATTTTGTAATGGAGTTTCAAGAATGCCGAATATTTTTATCGGACTATCTGTAATATACCCCTCTATTTTTACCTTAAGGGGATTTTTAAAAATATGATCACTGATAGCTTCTTTAGTCTCAATAGGATGCTCGGTAATAGTAGAGCTTAAAGTAATTACTTCGGTAAGCGATGCATCTAACACTAAATCACCGATCTTTGTCTTGTTATTATTACCAAAGAATAATGATTCCACGCCTCCAAAAAGATTTGATGCTCTAAATAGAGATGTAATAATTGAGGCCATTAATAATACGCTCCAATTGCTGCTAGTGTTTTTTCTGTTTCAAACTCCTGATGTTTTTCAAGTTCCGCCTTTACCAGATCAGTTATTACCTTAGCCTGTTCTTGCGAAGTACCAACTGGAACAGTTATATTCATATTAAAAGAGTTTTTCTGCGTAATGTTATTATGATTGTTTTTTTGATTGGTACTGTGCATTATACTAGGGGAAGTAGCTAGCTCCTCGGGAGAATAAGACGGCATACTAAATACTTTTGCCCCTAAAGGGGTATAGCCCGCTGGCAAGTCCATATTTTTTATTCTTTTTTCAATATCAAAAAAATCTTTTATATTGTCCTTAAGTTCTACGCCGAGTTTCCAAGTTTTATTTGGAAGAGATAACAGGCCATCTTTTGCTTTTATTATCCATTCCCACATGAACTTCAATGCTTCTACTACTTCGTTAATTCGGTCTTTACAAAACTCCCAAGCATCGCTTTTTAAAAATCTGTTAATTAAACTATCACCGCCTTGGATAGTTACATAAATTTCATCTACAAGTAAGGCTAAAGCTGCAATAATGGCAGTAATAACTAATGTTAAAGGATTTGCTAATATTGCTACCGCAAACGCTCTAAAAGCAATTACTGCTGCCCAGATACTACTTGCAACTCCAGCAAACCAAACAGCTAATCCGATACCTATAACAGCAGTAATTAAGTATTTCCAGCCAACAGTAGCAGAGACAAGCATATCAAATATACCGATAATACGACTGATTATTGGAGCAAGTAGTTTAAATACATCTGTGGCAGTTTCTATGGCTTTTTTTAGTTTTCCACCTATTAAATCCTTATTTACAATCATCCATTGCTTAAATGATAATACTACCTCATTAACGGCAGGTAACATATCAATTACAAAAGAATTGCGTATTTCCCGAGTTATGGCGGCAGTAGTTTTTAGGCTTGCGTTAAATTTATCAACTTCAGCAATTTGTTTAGGAGTAAAAGTAGAGCCGTTTTCGTTCTCTCCTTTCTTATAACTATCAACATCTTTTAGAGTAGACCTTAAGCCAAGACCAAATCCTCCCATAATAGCCGCTCCTGCTATCGCTATCTTGCGGGAGGCGGCAATCATACCAGACCGCCAGCTTGCGAAGCGATTTCTAGCCTCTAGCTTCTGCTCCTCCCTTAATTGTCGCTGTTTTTCTAGATGTTTTTGCCTTTCTTCTCGCTTAACTTCATTTATTGCTTGTTTCTCTAGCTTGTTATTGAGGAGAATCTCGTTTCTTTCTTCTTTAGAGAAACTTAGCAATTCATCCCTATAGGCCTTTAGTTCGGCGAATTTAGTATTAGTACTTGATGAAGACTTATTTAACTGATTTTTGGTATCATTTATTACAGACTTATCATGTTCCTCCATAGGAGAGAATTTATATTTATCAGATTTAAGTGATGCCCCAAGCTTTCCTGCTACGCTCTGCTTTAAACTAATCATCTTGCTTTTAGCATCATCTACAACCTTCGAGAACTTATTTAACTTGCTCTCGTCAATATCAAAACCCAGTTTTATCAGTAATTCTCTAGCTATCATTTTTGTATTTTTTTGTATGCTTCAGCTTCAACGTAAGCCTTCATATCAAGAAGGGCATTTGCTTTCATGATATCATCAAGAGACATTATACTACATACCTCCGTATACGTAACTAACCCCTCTAAGATCGGACGCCAAATAATTAATTCTTCGCTTAAATCTTTATCGAGTCGCTCCCAGATTGAATTTGCCCGTCCATCGGTACTTCCTCCTGTTTGTTTATCTGCTCTCTGGTATCTTTTTTTTTAAAGAGATCAAAGAATTCACTAAAATTGCATTCTAAAACAAATTGCAGAGCTTGTATTAACTCCAGGTAATTATTCTGGTATATCTTATCAAAACTACCTCTATTAATAACCTGTTCGTCTCTAATGGTATTTGCAAGTAATTCAAGAATAAAATCACCATTCTCGTCTATCGCAATTAGTTCATCTATAACTTTTGAAAAGTTGATTTCATTATCAAGTAATTTAGAACTATCAGATGGAACAACTCCACCAAATGCGCTGCTAAATAACTTAGCTATCTTGCGAGCAATCTTATATCCTTTCATTGCAGGGAATAAAGTGCAGTCGTATCTATGTCCTGCTACGATTTTATTTCTTGTTTCTATCATTTAATCCCTCCAATAAAGATATTAGGGTTAAAGCAAATAACAGTCCATTCTCTGTTCTTGTTTTCATTAGCGAAATCGGCATTTGCATACTTCTCAACACAAGCTTCTACACTAGTCACTAGTGTGGTTCCTGAGTTATCTTTTGCCATAAAAGAAAATATACCAGCATCACTCCTTATATCAGCTTCTAAAAATGAGCTGAATAAATCATTTGAAAGAGAGCTTTGAGTTAATGTAAAAATTATTTTAGCTATATTTTTGTTCTGTCTAAACCTCGTAACCTTGCCGTGTATATCTGAATAAATAGAGTACTTAGCATCTTCAGTTTGTATTGAGAGCATAGTATCTTCTGCAAATCCTTGAATTGGAGTATTATTAACTATAATACCCATCTCGTTAGGGCTATAAACGTTTCTTGCCATATTTAGTACCTTATTAAACTGTTAATATTCCTGAAATACCGATTTTATGTATTGCTCCAGCTAGCCTTGCTTCAAATTTGACATCAGGTAAAGTCCTATTGGTTCTATTGCTAACTAATACATCTCTAACATCAGGTACGGATACTTTGATACTGTCTCTATCAAGAATTGATTTATCAGCTGCATCATTTAAAGTGTTTCTTACGATGCTTTCAACAATACCGATACCTTGGTTGGTAAAAGGTATTTTATCGGATGTAACAAGTGCATTAGCAAGGGATAGCTTCATTTGAGAAGTAATCCAGTCTATACCGATCATAATATCGATATACTCACCTTGAGCCGTAATGCCATCTAGCATTATGTCCTTGCCGCCGAAGTTGACGTAATAATTTCCTTTATTAGCAGATATTACCGTTCTCTGCGTGGAGGTAAGATTATCAGCTACGACATTTGTTAAAGTTTTATAAGCCCAAGTAGCGCTTCCAGCATTTTTAGTTAGCATTAAACCAAACCACGCAGCTTCAGGATACGAAGTATTTGCTCCTGTATTAAAAATGGTAAATGTTCTATCGTAATTTTTAGCTTTTAATTTGTAGATGATATGAGATTGATCGTCTTGTACATAAGTTTTTACATCGCTGGAAGAAGTGCCGAATATTCTGTAATTATCGGCTTGGACTAGAGCTGCAATTGCTAGTACGTCAACTTGATCAATACTGGTAATCATCACGCCATAAAAATTACTCTTCTTAAGAAGAATTTTAGGATAAGCTTGCTCAAATGTTTCATCTTTAAATACTTGACCTATTAATAACTTGGTTGGCCTGATTTCCTGACCAAAATACAGCGATGCTGCCTTGTATTCTTTAGTATCAGTAGCAAAATCGCCAGTAACCTCTAGCAAGCTTC
>Ga0214923_10004127_pt1 | contig 17771 bp, 23 predicted proteins | sample LL1510_MetaG_FD_177993 | JGI IMG/M metagenome (GOLD analysis project Ga0214923, IMG submission 177993) | Freshwater microbial communities from Lake Lanier, Atlanta, Georgia, United States - LL-1510 | ecosystem: Environmental > Aquatic > Freshwater > Lake | place: USA: Georgia | collected... | reverse complement strand
TAGGATATTTGGAGAGGATATTTTGTTAATAAACGTCTCTGTTCGGTAACATGAATTATGAGGCAACGAATAGGTCCCTCGGTAACATTTATTTATGAGGCAACAGGCCCCCAGGGCTGCCCCATTTAAATAGTTGATTTTCCCTTCTCCCCTTGGGGAGAAGGTGCCCGACAGGGCGGATGAGAGTGTCCATCAGGTGGCACTGTTTTGAAAGAGTTGCAGGGCTGGGCTCCGTTGCAAAAAAACTTCATCACCTATACTTAAATAGCTCCACATGTCCGTCATTTGCAAATTAAATATCGCAATAATAGACTCGAAGCAGACCACGGCAAGCTCAAACGACTTATCAATCCAACCAGAGGATTTCAATCGATGAAAACTGCCTATGCTACCATCAAAGGATTTGAAGTCATGCGAATGTTTAAAAAAGAGCAATTTAATTGTTGGATGTATGGCAATCGTAATGAAATATCATTTATTAATGAGCAATTCGGTTTATATAGCTGAATTGCGTCCAAAATTCAGCGCTTTACACTTTTGTTATTTTTTGCAACGGAGCCCAATTTGCCATGCTGACAATTTTATTCATCCTGACACCCCCCCTGGATTTATCCATGGGGAGTGTCAGTCATGAAAAAAATCAAGTTGCAAAAAAACCAGTATCTTCAGGTTGAATGGGTATATATCTACAAAACCGCAGTTTTCTGGTAGCTATTTTTAACCAGCTAAATAATTTAATGAAAAATGGCTGTTAAAATTATCACTATTCAAGCTTGTAGGGTGCGGTTTTACATTAACCTCTATGTCTTGATTAAGTAATATCAGAAAAACCATTAGTTTATCAATTGAAAAGCCAGAGAGCTGGCCTCGACTTAATCTAGATATTTTCGGTTGATCAATACCAAGAAGTTTTGCTGCACCAACCTGTGTAAGATTTCTTTCTTTAATAATCCTGTTGATAATCATGGCAAATTTAGTTTTCAATAAATGTTCATCAGCGTTAGGATAACCTAAATCTTGAAAAACATTACCTGATGATCGCGTCATTTTTAATTCATCATGGTCGCTCATAAATTGCCCCTTTTTAAGATCATTTTTAAATGTTTCAACCTTGTTTCAATCATATTTAAGTCTGTCTTAGGTGTTTTTATGCCTGATTTTGATTTTTTTTGGAATGCATGCAGAACATATAAACAATCATCCAAATTAACAATATAAATCGCCCTGTAAGCATCAGTGTTAAAATTACTAACAATCTCGTAGACACCAGATCCATAGCCTTTAAATGGTTTAGCAGTAGAATCAGTATTGCCGAGTTGCGCACAGTGCAATGCATATCCCATTTCATCCTTTACCTCTTCAGGAAAGGATTTTAAATCATCAAGGCTGCTCCCAAGCCAAATCAATTCTTTCACTTAAAGACCTATGACAATTAAATAATATGCCAAATATAGCATATTATCAAGGGTTCGACAATAAATAACTTGAAAATAATGGTCGCATTTTTGGCTGTGCTGGAAATTTCAGTTGCAAACAATGTAGGCTCATTTGCAATTAATGTGGGCCAAGGGCAATTTTAGGCTCCGTTGCAAAAAAACTTCATCACCTATACTTAAATAATCCGGCGATTGGAGAAAGTCATGGACAAATATCAACCCGCAGACTTTAAATGGCGTCATTTTCACGGTGAAGTGATTATGCAGTGTGTACGTTGGTATTGTAAATATGGAATTAGTTATCGTGACTTAGAAGAAATGATGACGGAACGAGGTCTAACAATCCATCATACAACCGTTTATCGTTGGGTTCAGCATTACGCCCCAGAACTGAAGAAACGACTTGAGTGGCATAAGAAACGTTATGCCAGCCGTTGGCACTTATACCCATTCAACTTAAAGGTACTGGCTTTAAATCTCAGCCACCACCCTTTCCTATTCTACTACTGGGTCTTGAAAAGGACGACTCTTCCTCATCCCTATTCCAATCATCAGACATCCTTTTTATCGCTTTACTTGGCCCACCCTGCCTCTCCGCGCATTGTCTTATAGCGAGTTTTGTAGCCATTTCAATCTGACTGCCATTCACCCCCCATTCTTTAGGTGGTAAAAACCGTCCACCAAAACCCATTGCCCATTTAGAGTTTTCGACTAAATTCCGCTGTAATTCACGAATCTCTCTTGGTGTTTTCGTTCCTAAAATCTGATGAATTTTGATGCCAATTCCTGCGATTAAAGACGCATATTCACCGCCTTTTTCTGAGCTCATCGGAGGAAAATTCGGTGCTGGCTTTAATCTTTCGTTTAAAATGGCTTCAACATCTCTCACCAATTCCCTAATCGTTTGACACCAAACCTCTTCGGTTTGGTCACGCATGAATTGGGCAAACGCATCATAAGCCGTTTGTGGTCTGATTTGATTTTTTCCTTTACTAAAGAACCCCATATCATTACCAATATTTATATCACTATGTTTAAATTATACCATAAATGGAATTAAATTGCTCTTTAGGGTTTTTTTGAGATCCTTAGGGACGATATTTGATCATTTTGCCAGCGCGGTTGCCTTTGAAATACAGGTGTTGACCGTCAGGATGAGGAGGAAAGCGTTGGCTAAGCAATGGTGACCTTAAGGACGCCTGATTGATTGGCCGAGGATTGCAAAGACTGATTTTTTTAAAAACCAAATACCCAACATTGAGAGATGGCGACCCCACGTGGACAGGGTTCAATAAATAGGGTTAAAAATTGACGTGTAAACTATTTTAGAGTAGCATTGTGCATTTAATTAACAATAATCAGTGGAAAACAAACATGCCTTTACCTCCTATGCATTTTTTTTTCGATGTGGACAATACCTCGGTCGATATGGTGCTCCAAAAATCCCTACAGGGCCAAGATTCTAAGGCTGAATTTTCACCCGATTTAAAAAAATTACTTGAATCAGTAAACAACGAATCGGCCCTGCATGGCATCACGCTAGTAACTCACCAAGACACCGAGGCGATTAACATTAGAATCAGTGGGATGAATGGCCAGTTATCAAATAATCAAAAGCAAATGGTTGAGATAAACAAGACCTTGGCTTGGAATATAGGCCCATTAATGGGAGAACCGTTCGCAACTCAAACCACCGTTTGTTTACAATCTGATATTTACCCACCCCAAAATGAAGCTGAACCTCATCCAGTAGGCTCAACCGCCACTAGACTTCAAGCCTTTTTCGAAGGTCCTGACAAGGATAATCTCGATAAATTAGATAAGCTTCGCGAGGACATCGGCGAAACTAATTTTAACCGAGCACCTTGTCACCATAGAAATAAAGCACTGCAAATCGCTTGGGCTCTAAACGACTTGCTACAAAAAAATTCACCTGAAGGTCTTCATGTCCTCTTTTTTGATGACATTTATGAAAATGTAAATAGACCATACATACCAACAAAACAGTGGTTGTTAAATGAAGCGGAATCCTTAACGAAATACTTAACAGAAACAATCACAGCAGATCCGAATGACCTACAAATTAAAGCAAGAAGAGCGCTTTATAAAAATGACCTAAAAATCATCGAGGCTTGCCTACAAAATCAAGCCTATGTTGACAGTCCGCGTATATCTTTTGATTCGTTTCATTATGTTCATCCAGAGGTGAGGCGAGATCGAACAAGTCATGCTTCCAAAGATTATCCCGATATGGGGATGTGTAAAAAAATGGCCTCCTTTCGTCACGGTGAAGACCAACTATCGCACACGATTCATCTCGAAGTAAAAGATATTCTTCCTGCGTTAGAAAAGGAGAGGCCCTCTACTACAGTCGCTCCGCTAAAAGAATCCTACCTTCCCGCAATCCAAAAGAGAGCTGTCATTGAATCAACCGATGATACATCAACCATAGAGAAGTTAAATAAATTATGTACTAAGTATATCGCTCATTGCGGGACACCAACGAATAAGAAGAAAATATTGGTACAACAAATACAAGACTGTCTCAAAAATGATAAATTGTCCCCCCAATCGCGTCTTCAAGAAGTGAGTCGTATACTTACAATAGCCAATAAAGACCTTTTAAAAAAACATCGTTCATCCCTAGGAAGCCTAATAATACAAGGATTCTTCTTCCACCTCCTAACACTCACTTTATATTCACGCTTCAACAAAGGCTCCTCTGCTTTTTGGAAATCACACGGTCAAGTCTTTGTCGAGGAAGTGGAGGCGGCAATGAAAAGACCAACAAAATAGGCCTTAACCACGGTTTCATTGACGAATCAACCCTACAAGCATCTTGGCACGCCTTTGCAAAGATGCTTGTATATTCCCTATCGACTAAAGCACTCTTTTAAGCGACAATTTCCTTATTTGCCAACGAGCGCATCATGCCATCGACCACCATTCAACGCGCATTAATTTCAGTTTCAAACAAAGAAGGGCTCATCCCTTTTGCCAAAGCACTTCACCAAAAAGGGATTGAATTGCTTTCCACAGGCGGCACGAGTCAAGCATTGCGTCAGGCAGGCATTCCAGTCATTGACGTTGCTGATGTCACCGGCTTTCCAGAAATCATGGATGGTCGAGTCAAAACACTGCATCCTAAAATCCACGGTGGCATTCTTGGTCGACGAGACGTGCATGCGAGCATTGCAAAAACGCATGCGATCGATTTTATAGATTTGGTTGTCGTCAATTTATATCCTTTTGAAGACACCATTAAAAAACAAGCATGCACCGTTGAAGAGGCCATTGAAAATATTGATATCGGCGGGCCTGCGATGATTCGTTCGGCTGCAAAAAATATGGACTATGTCACCGTGGTGGTTTCTCCAGAAGACTATGATTTGGTCTTAAAGGCCATCAGTGCTGACGGGGAAGTCCCTTATAAAGAACGACAGGCGTTGGCGCTGAAAGCATTTGCACACACCTCGCATTACGATTCGTGCATTCGCGATTATTTAACGACCACTATAGAAAATAGCAATGATGTCTTTAAAAATAAATTATCGTTCTCTGTTACAAAATCATTCGACCTGCGTTATGGCGAAAATCCAAATCAACAAGCTTGCGCTTATCAATGGGGAGAAACCCACTCAGGCCTTCTGGCTGCAAAACTTCACCAGGGGAAAGCCTTGTCGTACAATAATTTAGTGGATGCCGATGCGGCCATTGCCTGTGTAGAAGGATTTAAAGACCCTACTGCGGTCATTGTAAAACACGCCAACCCCTGCGGTGTGGCTAGCAACACTAACATTGCCAATGCTTATATGAACGCATTGGCCAGCGATCCTGTTTCTGCTTTTGGAGGCATTGTCGCACTAAATCGTCCCTGTGATGAAAAAACAGCGACGGCCATGTTCCATGTGTTTTTTGAAGTGATTATTGCGCCTGCATTTTCAAACGACGCCTTGCAGATTTTTTCTAAAAAACCCAATTTACGCCTTCTTGAATTAACGTTGCCATTAACCAGGGATGCATTTGACTACAAATGGATTGAAGGCGGCCTCTTGGTCCAAGAAAAAATGCCCACATCTTTGGAGGGATCGGCACTTCAATACGTGACGCACAAAAAACCAACCACAGAAGAAATGACTGATTTATTATTCGCCTGGACCGCGGTGCATCACGTTAAATCCAATGCGATATTAATTGCCAAAAACCAACAAACCATCGGCATCGGTGCTGGCCAAGTGTCTCGAATTGACGCCGTAAATCTAGCCATTGGAAAGGCAACATCGAGCCTAAATCAAGCCGTATTAGCCTCCGATGCCTTTTTCCCCTTCAAAGACAACATCGATAGCATTGCCAAAACCGGGATCACCGCTATCATCCAACCGGGCGGCTCGCTCCGCGACCAAGAAGTCATTGATGCTTGCAATGAATATGGTCTTGCAATGGTCCTGACGGGAGTGCGCTGTTTTAAGCATTAGTTTGAAAAAAATTGTAGGTTCTCCTTAGGGTGCGACCGAGATGTATTGGTTATTTAGTACTAAATGCAAAAAAACTCTCAATAAAATGAAAGTCAATCCAAAAGATTGGCGTATTGAGCAACTGGAAACTGTTGCCAAACAATATGGTGTGGCTGTTAGGAAAACTGGTGGTAGTCATGTGGTATCTGATCACAATGAGTGGATTGAGTTACTTTGTGTTCCAGCTCACCGCCCCATAAAACCAGTTTATGTCAAAAAATTTATTGCTCTTATTGAAATTTTAGAGGTGAATGATGAAAATACCTGAATATCCGTTTACCATTCGTGAGCTAACACTTAGCGATGGTGGTGGATTTTTAATTGAATTCCCTGATCTGCCTGGTTGCATGTCAGACGGCGACACTGTTGAAGAAGCGATTGCTAATGGTGTTGATGCGGTTCAATGCTGGATTTCTGTTGCAAAAGAAAAAGGACGTGAAATACCCGAAACGAGAGATATTGAAAATCAAAGTGGCAAATGGGTACAACGAGTGCCCCGATCATTACATGCAAGATTGACTAGGCGGGCAAAGCGCGAGCATGTTAGTTTAAATACCTTGGTGGTGTCTATTCTTTCTGAATCATTAGGATTTAAATCAAAGGGTCATCACCAATAGGGCCTGAAGGTGTGGAATTGTTCCACACCTGGGACTAAAAATTAGTTGGTTAAATCGGATAGAGATATTCCCTTCTCCATCGCAACCCGCACCCATTCACCCACTTGATGATGTGCCTCACGGAAAGGAACCCCTTTCATAACCAGCGATTCGAGCAAGGCCGTTGCATCTAAATAACCGGCATGGGCTTTTTCATGCATCAGCGCGGTATTAAATTGCACGCTTTCTAAAAAAGGAGGCAGAATGTTTAAACAGGCCGTTACTGTGTTTATTGTATCAAACAGGGCTTCTTTGTCTTCTTGCAAATCCTTGTTATAAGCCAACGGCAGGGCTTTCATCATCGTTAACATGCCCATCAAATGCCCAAATACTCGGCCGGACTTGCCACGAATCAATTCCAATACATCTGGATTTTTTTTATTGGGCATCAGCGATGAACCCGTCGCAAAGGCATCATCGAGTGTCATAAAATTAAATTCTTGTGTTGACCATAGAATAAAATCTTCAGCAAGCCTCGAGCAATGCATCATGATCATCGCGCTAAGTTGACAAAACTCAATGACAAAATCACGGTCACTCACGGCATCTAGTGTATTTTCAATAATGCCATCAAAATTTAACGCGTGGGCAACCCATTCACGATCAAGAGGCAGCTGGCTCCCGGCGAGTGCACCAGCACCGAGCGGTGAATAATTCATCCGTTGACGCCAATCATGAAGACGGCTCTTATCTCGCTCCAGCATCGCTTGATAAGCGCTGAAAAAAGCACCTAATTTTATGGGCTGTGCTTGTTGTAAATGCGTATATCCTGGCATCCAATCGGCTTGATGTTTTATAGCCAGGGCATTTAATGAACCAATTAAACACTCCAATTGCTCCATGATTGCATCCCCGGCGTCTCTTGCATATAAACGCAAATCCAAGGCAACTTGATCATTTCGGCTGCGCCCAGTATGTAATTTTTTCCCAACATCGCCTAATTTTTCAATCAGCAAATACTCGATAAACATGTGTATATCTTCATAAGCGTCATCAAATGGGTGTAAACCATCCATGATTTCCTGTTTTATATCCGCCAATGCTTGATGGATGGCTTCACTCTCTTCAAGCGGAATAATGCCCTGCCTACCCAACATCTTGACATGGGCTTGACTACCTATAATGTCTTTTTCAAACAGCACGTTATCAAAGGCCAACGATCCATTGAAAGCGGCGACACGCGGATCCAATGGCTTATTAAATCGACCACCCCAGGTTTTATTTTTCATTCGGATCTCCTGCATGAACCAAGCCATAGACCTTGGCTGAGAGTGAAAAAAGATTAATAAACCCCTTGGCATCTTCTTGATTGTAAACGCTGTCTTCTTCAAAGGTCGCGTAGGCTTGATGATGTAAACTATAAGGCGATGTCATGCCATGAGGGATGATATGTCCCTTAAATAATTTTAAGGTGACCTGCCCACTCACGTGTTGTTGCGTTACCGTATTAAAGGCATCCAACGCCTCTTTTGCTTGTGAAAACCACCGCCCTTCATAGACGAGGTTTGCATAGGCTTGCTGGAGTGACTGTTTTAAGTGCAACATAGACCGCTCCAGGCATAAACTTTCTAGCATTTGATGCGCCTTATAAAGCACGGTGGCTCCTGGTGCTTCATAAACGCCCCTGATTTTCATCCCCACCAATCGATTCTCGATGAGATCCGCCGTTCCAATGCCATGACGCCCTGCCGTCTTATTCAATTGATTTAATAAATCAACTGGGAATAAAGGCTCATCATTCATCGCAACAGGAATGCCTTGTTCAAAATCAATCGTGATAATTTCAGGGCTATCCGGTGCCTCTTCCAAGGAGGATGTCATTAATAGGACATCCTCGGGCATCGCCATTGCTGGATCTTCTAACAGGCCGCCTTCGTGTGAAATGTACCAAATATTGTGATCACGAGAATAAGGGGATTTTGGGGTCACGGGAATATCGATATGATGGGCCTTCGCGTAGTCAATCGCCTGTTGTCGAGATTTTATTTCCCAAACTCGCCAAGGTGCGATGACTTGAAGTTGTGGTGCAAGTGCATTGATGCTGTATTCAAATCGAACTTGGTCATTGCCTTTGCCCGTTGCCCCATGAGCCAGTGCATCCGCTTTTTCGAGCGTTGCTATCTCTACTAATTTTTTTGCAATCAGCGGTCTTGAAATGGTCCCTAAAATATATTGGTCTTCATACAATGCGCCAGACTTCAACAAGGGCCACAAATAATCGGTCACAAACTCCTCTTGTACATCCAAAAGATACGCTTTTGACGCGCCGCTTTTAATGGCTTTTTCTTTGATAGCCGCTAGATCTTCTTGTTGACCTAAATCACAAATCACCGCAATGATTTCCGCGTCCCCATAATTTTCTTTTAACCATGGAATCATGACCGATGTATCCAACCCACCTGAATAAGCCAGTGCAATTTTTTTAATTGATGGTTTCATCCTCTTCCCCTTGATACTGTTCTTTTAAATAAGCAAGTGGTGAACTGAAATTTGCCAGTTGCACATCCACTGCCACCTGGCCTTTTTTAAGCATAACAACCCGCTCTGCAATCTTTGTAAGAAACTCCAAATCATGCGAGGCAATGACCATCGTCACCCCCATCTCTTTAACAGCCTTCAACAAGCTGCTCACATCCTCGATCGTTGCCCTGTCGAGACCAGAAGTTGGTTCATCACAAAAAAGCAGCGTCGGTTTCATCATCAAACTTCTAGCCAATGCCACCCGCTGTTTTTGACCCCCTGATAATTCTATAGGGTAAGCCTCTGCTTTCTTAGCTAAACCCAAGGTATTCAACAAGTTCAACGCCGCTTCGCGGTGATTGATTAAGGGCTCATGCAAGGTCGGTGCATAAATCAGATTTTGCAGTACCGTCATGTGTGGAAAAAGCTGAAAATCTTGAAACATAAACCCACTTTGCCCTTTAAAATCAACATGCCCTTGGTCCAATGGTTCCAAGCCTTGCATGCATCGCATCAAGGTTGATTTCCCACTGCCTGAGAGCCCAGCTAACCCGACGATTGAATTGGCTTCAATCCGCAGATTCACCGCTTGCAGCACCACTGTTTGCCCGAACTTTTTACAGGCATTCGTGAGTTGAAACATAATGACCTCGCTTTTCTATCTGTCGTCCCAGCGTCTCTATCATCAAAACCAACGCATAGTAATAGGCACCGGCGATACACAAAGGCATGAAATAGGTAAATTGCTCGGCCCCCAAAGACTGTGCGTTACGCATCAAGTCCATGCCACCAATCGTTGAAATCAGCGCGGTTTCCTTTAAAAGGGAAATGACCTCATTCACCATCGCCGGAAACATATTCTTCAATACTTGGGGCAAAATAATGTCTTTCCATAAGTAATAGGATGGAACATGCAAGGTTGCCGCGGCCTCAAATTGGCCCTTTGGCAAATTCTCTATCCCTGCTCGAAAAATTTCAGCAAAATACGCCGAGCTATTAAGGCCAAACGTGAGGATCCCCGCCAACAAAATGCTAAGATGCAAACCCAACAACAGCGGGGCTGAAAAATAAACCAAACTTAATTGCAAAATAAGTGGCGTGCCTCGCATCAGTGAAATAAACTGATTGATAATGGGTTTCCCAATGGATTGATATCGACAAATAGCCCAGACGGCTCCTAAGATTAATCCAATAAAAACACCACCAATCAATAACTCTAACGTCAGCACTAACCCTTTCCCTATCACAATCACGGCATTCATAATGCACCGCCTAGCCACTTAGACTGCAGTTTTTTCATCACCCCTTCTTTTTCTAATTTTTTTAATGCGTCATTCATTTCTTTGGTTAATGGCGAGCCTTTTTTAAGCGCGATACCATAACCCTGCTTGGCTTTCATGATCGTGTTATAGGCTAAACCCTCGTGTTTTCGGCTATAGACAGCAGCTTGTTGGCCATCCATTAATACCAGATCAACATGGCCCGCTACCAAGGCTTCTACAGCCTGATTATTCGAATTAAAAGTAATCATGTCTTTGGCGTTCAAATGATCTCTCAACCACAGATCCATCACGGAACCCAGTTGCGCAGCCACCTTTTTTCCATGTAAAGCAGCAACGGTCGTCACTGGCGCAGTGGTTTTGTATACCGCGGCCATTCCTTCAAAATAATAGGGCAGGGTGAAATCAAAGTTTTTCTGCCGTAACGGCGTAATCGTCATGGTGGCAATCGCGGCGTCATCTTGGCCTGAACTGATAGCCGGTAAAATGGTACTAAATTGGATATTGTCAAACACCGCTGTTTTGCCGAGCTTTTTGGCCAGCAATCTCGCCAAATCAATGTCAAATCCTTTGATTTCACCCTGCTCAATATATTCAAAAGGTGGATATTCTGCAAAGGTAGCAAAATGCAATTCATTCGGCTTAACTTCCTTATTGCAAGCACTAAGGAATAATAACAATCCGGCCATTCCTAGCGGTTTTAAATAATACATCATGATAATAAACTCAAATTGTATCCATTTTTTGATTTTAATGCTTCTGAATTGCATTGTCAACAAAAAATGAATACAATTTCAAATGGCATGACTATATATTCATTTTGGAGAATCAAATTGACTCATGAAAGTCTTTTAAACACCCTTATTTTATCGATGGTTCAGACAAGCAACATTGTGGAGCAATCTGAATTGCAGCAAGGGTTAAAGGAGCGGGGGTACGACATACCACAAGCGACCTTATCACGGCGATTAAAAAAATTGAATATTGCCAAAGTAAGCGGTATTTATAAAATTATTGATTACAACCAACCCAATTTACCCCTAGTGCTCAATATGAACGTCTCAGAGAGTGGCCTCATTGTGCTACATACCAGTCCAGGACAAGCCAGTAGCCTCGGCTACTTTATTGATAAAAAACACGTTTCTTACCATCCGCAACAAGCAACCAACTCCGGTATCCTAGGCACCATCGCAGGTGACGACACCGTTCTGCTCATCATTCAAGGCCCTGAGTATTTAGAAGGGGTGATGGCGTTGTTAAACCATGATTTTCCCTATTTAAAAACCACTATGGGTATAAAATAGACTAAATGGTGATTTTGTATTAAAATAAAAGAAAATACTAAAGATAGGTGAAGTCATGCACCATCCTCAAGAGCACCAAGAAGCTATAGAGGTCATAGTTTGTACTAACTTTGCTGGTACCATCACTCAACTACCTTCTGAAAAACTTCTTGAGAATCCTTTCTATCAATCCCTTTATATCGGGAATGATTGTCGATCCGGAGACTTAGAACCCAACACCGTCAAATTGTTGAAAAAAAAGTTTGGCGACCCTCCAGATTACAACATACAGGACTCCGGCCTGCTGATGAGAAAAGATGCCATTCAATTTTTTCAAGAAGCGCTTAGTGAAAAGACTGTCCAAATCCATATAATTACTGATATTCCCGTTAAGTATGTCCAAGCACTATTTGAATTTCATCACTTTGATCGAGAAGAAATCAGCAGATTAAAAATTCATTCTCCTACGGAAGAAAAAAATAAGGGAGCTATTGTTAGCGAAGTCCTTAAGAACCCACAAGCTAAAAATCCTACTCTCTTCATTCTTGATAATAACGAGGATGATTTCAAATTAATGACGGTTGCTGCTCAGGGCGCGAAAAAGAGCAATCCACCAAATTGTCATTTTCACAATATTAATTTTCAATGGAATGATTATCTTAAAAAGATGCGATCACATCTTTTAGGCGTTTCTCATCACGAAGAAAAGGAAAAACTCTACAAAAAAATCTCAGGGGACCAAAGCCCCAACTCTCCACAAGAAAACCAAATGCCCGCAGAAAGTCAACCAGTCCCCTCGAGCCCTATAAATATTCCTCTTCAAAGAGCTTCTCAGAATGAAATAAAACAAAATGTTAAGCAAATACGCGAATCTTATCCAGTCCAAAGAACAACTCAAAGAATCATTCATCTCAACACGAACAGTGAAGCAACTAGTGAATTAATAAAAAAGCTGATGAACTATAAAAAGGAAAGAGAACCAAAACCCGAGTACATAAAAACATTTTTAGGGAAGGGATTAGGGTTTAGTAAGACTGAAAAAATAAAGGCAGTGTCCGCGTTGATGAATGCACTTAATGGAAGAAAAACAGATCGACCCTTGATAGACTACCTGCCTGCTTTAAAAAATGGTGAAGTGGGAAAGACTATCATTAACTTTTTGCAAAAAAACCAGTATAAAAATACCAACGGTGTAAGAATAGCCTCCATACCAGCCTTAGTGAAATATCTAGAATCAAAACTTCCACAAGATCATCCATGCCCACCGAACCCCAAACGCTGATAGACTCGCTGCATATCTGTCATTTTCCCTGTATGATACCTCTACAGCGACCTACATCCTTTAAAACCATGACAATAGATTATTTAAAATCCATGCTGCAATACCTCTTGCCAAAAAAGGCCCTGTCTAACTTGGCAGGCTACCTGGCTGCGATCAAAAGGCCCTCTATCAAAAATGCGTTTATTCACTATTTTATAGCCAAATATGGGGTTGACTTAAGCGAGGCACGAGAAGAAAATCCGACGAACTATCTTGATTTCAATGATTTTTTTATTCGACAATTAAAACCGGAATGCCGCCCGATTTCTAGCCTAGACATCACCTCTCCCGTCGATGGCAGCATCAGTGAATTAGGGCTCATTAAACAAGGAACGCTGATACAAGCCAAAGGTCATTATTATTCCACAGATGAACTGCTTGGTTTTGAAGAAGGCACGAAGGACCTTTTCAACTCAGGCCTTTTTGCCACCCTTTACTTATCACCAAAGGATTACCACCGTGTTCATATGCCAATCCAAGGGACATTAAAACGAATGGTATATATCCCAGGGCAATTATTTTCAGTACAACCCGCTACGGCACGCCATATTCCCCGCTTATTTGCGCGCAACGAACGGTTGATTGTTTATTTTGATACAGCAGTTGGCCTGATGGCAATGGTCCTTGTCGGTGCAACCATCGTCGGCACCATCGGCACCCACTGGCACGGCGATATAAAACGCCAACGAAAAAAATCTCATTTTGATTACGACAATTCAACCGTGTATAACAAAGCCGATGAAATGGGTTATTTTAAACTAGGCTCCACCGTCATTCTTCTTTTTGCTGATAGCACACGCGTTCAATGGAAAGATGATTTAAAAGCAACCGATAAAATCAAATTTGGAGAAGGGTTGGGGCATATCAAGCATTAAGTAAATCGCTTAAACCGGATTACATTTACTGTTAAACTAGGCTAGCCTCATGACAAAAGGAGTTAGATGGTGATTGAGTATATTTATAAAGGATTTAAAATTTCTTACAACGTCACAACCACAGCCCATTCAAAAACGACCTTTAAGGCCGATGGCGCTTTAACGTACTTACTCAACATGCCAGAGAACTTTCCACCACAAAAATTTCATACGGAAGACAACTCTTATAATGGAGCCGAGCATGAAATAAGAAAATTACTAGAAAATTATATCGATTTCGAATTAAAGAATTTTTATGACATGAAAAAAGAAACGGCCAGTTAATCATATGGTACCGAGAAGAGGACTCGAACCTGTTTGTAATGTCTTGATTTTATTGAGCTAAAATAACCAGCACTTAAAACTTGCCCAACATCTTACCCAACGTGGTGAATGATACCCGATTCGAACGATTACGAAAAGATGCGAATGTTTACGTAATTGAGTGTTCCAAATATACATCAAATATTTGGAATTGACGTAAGCTTGTAACATTTAACTTAGTAATAAGACCCAGTTGACTTTTATGGGCGTTATTGCTAAGTTAAATAGATGAAACCTAAGAATGCCCTAAAAAAAATAGAGACTTTGCTTTCAGCTGTCAACTTCACAACAAAAGAAGCCAAACAATGTGGAGTTACTGTCGAGACCTTAGCTTATTATGTGAAAGCTGGTGAAATCGAACGATTAGGGCGAGGGTTATATCGCGGTATCCATGCGCCCTCGATGCAAAGCTTTCGGTGGGAAGATCTAGTTACTGCTGTTAGAAGCGTAGAAAATGGAGTGATTTGTCTTACTTCCGCTTTAGCACTTTATGAGTTAACAGATGAAATTCCAAGGCAATATTGGATAGCTATTAGCCATGGTACATCTCATCATGCAAGCCCTATGGTGAAAATTATCCGTATGCGTAATCTTACACTAGGAAAAACGGTGATTGATATTGATGGAGCAGTTGTTTCTATTTTTGATAGAGAACGCACCATTCTTGATGCATTTCGCTATTTAAGCAAAGAAACGGCATTAAAGGCGTTGAAAACTGGTTTGGAGCAAACACGCGAAAAGAGAATTGATGTCAACAAACTCCGCTCGTATGCAAAAAAAATGAAAGTTATTATTGACCCTTATTTACTGGCGTTAACAGTATGAATGAAGCAGCATTAAAGGCGAGATTAAAATTCATCGCCCAAGAAAAATTAAAAACGTTTAATGAAGTATGGAAACAACTTTTGTTGGAACGTTTCTTAGCCAGGCTATCTGGCTCAACGTATCGTGAGCAGTTTATTTTTAAGGGCGGGTTATTATTAGCTCAATACATGGACCTTGGACGAGAAACAACTGATATTGATTTTTCAATGACCAAAATGAAAAGCGAGTTTTCAGTAATCCAACATGCACTTTGTGAAATAGTATCTGTTGATATTGATGACTCATTTCGTTTTGAATGGGATACCATGCAAATATTATCGCAACCTCATATGGAATATAGCGGTTTTCGTGCAACCTTACAGGCTTATTTTGCCAACATGAAAGATAAGATTCACATTGATATTGGTGTGGGCGATATGGTGATTCCAACTCCAAAAGATTATCGGCCTTTTGAATACAATGGTAAGCCTTTGTTCGTGGGTGAAATTACTATGTTAGTTTATCCAGTAGAGTCTATTTTTTCAGAAAAATTGGAAACCATTATATCCAAAGGTCCTAATAATAGCCGGATGAAAGATTATCATGACGTCATGTTAATGATAAAAGAGCCTGGACTTTTAAACCCAGTCGCTCTTGCAGAAAAATTACAAGCTACGTTCAAACATAGAAATACCAAATTTACTATACCTATTAAGTTTGATGATACAGAGATGATCCAGCTGCAAAATTTATGGGGCAACCACTTGCGAGGCTTAGGAGATGTTCGAAAAAGATTAGACTTACCTGATGAAATTAGTGCTCTTTTGGCTGAAGTTAACAGCTGGCTAACTAATTTACAAAAAACAAGCGATGCTATGAAGGAAGCAGTAGGTGGTCAATTAAAATCCTTTAAAACTGCTCAGGCCCTTATGGATGATTTTAACAATGAAAACGATTAAATCATCACAGTTATATCTGAATCATAGATAGTGGTATCTTGTGGCCCGACTGATCGGCATTAGTGGAATACGCAGCTATCAATAAAATTGAAAAAATACTAAAATCGAAACCTCTTTTTTATATACCACCTACTGGTTGTTTTATGTATCCAAAGATACTAAATCAAATCTCAATCTTTATGTTTGCATTATGGCAGTATTTTTGTGTTTAATTTTATTTTATTTTCCATCTGTGGGGGGTAAGTTTGGTTACCTTAATGATTATACAATTTTTGAATACAATCCACATCAATGTTGTTTAGGTTTTCCTGAAACCATTCAATTGTTTGCAATTGGTCGACCCCATATTCCGCAGTAAAATCACGAATAAAAGGGTAAACATCCCGTACTAAGCTTTTATAATGACGATTGCTCGTTACAGCTTTCCAGCGATGGTTGTGTTTTTGATGCCACATTTCTGCTACTTCACGAAAGGTTAATTTTTTTGCTGATCAGATTCCCCAATTCTTGGATCAATTGCTTGCTCAATCTGTTGGCGGTAGATTGTTACTGTGTCTCGAGCTTTTGCGAGACTCAACCCAGGGTAATGGCCTAAAGTCATGGTTTGCGGTTTTTTATCCCATTGAAAACGAAAAATAAAGACCTTCTTACCGCTTGGCCGTGCTTCGACCATTAATCCATCGCGATCAGCTTTTCTTTTAGGTTTGCCATTTTCAGCTTTCAATGCTCGAATTGAACTATCAGACAACATCATGCGTTACCCCAACTATTGGCAACTTTGGAGGCAGAAAATCTTACCCAAGATCTTACCCAAAGTATGCGCGGTTACATACGGAAAAATACGAATAGTTGAGAATGATTTGAGAAGGAGAAGTCAGTGTTATTTCAATAAAAATCAGTGTGTTACGCATACTTGCGAACCACTGCGAAGTGTTTTAAACTTACTCAATGGTACCGAGAAGAGGACTCGAACCTCCACGGGGTTGCCCCCACTAGCACCTGAAGCTAGCGTGTCTACCAATTCCACCACCTCGGCAATCGACGCTAAAATACTGGGGTTCTTTGCACCTGTCAATCATTTTTTATCGGGAGTTTTATTTTGAAAGAGTTTCACCAATCGAAAACGGCCATTCACCAAGTAGAAAGACTCGTTGACACTTACTTCGCGCATATGCCACGACAAAAGCCAAATAAAAATCGGTTGAAAAATGTTCGCCTGGTTGCGCATCGCGGCGCACATGACAAAGGTCGTCTGATTCAAGAAAACACCATTGCTGCCTTTGAGCGTGCGAAGCAATTGGGCTGTTATGGTATAGAGTTTGACGTTCACGCCACCAAAGACAATGTCTTAGTCATTAATCATGACCCCACTCTGAAACGAGTATGGGGTCATCACGGCAGCATCGACTCCCTCCCCTTTATTGAACTGCGTGACAGCATCCCAAAGGTCCCGACGCTTGAAGAAGTCATTGATCTTTACGGCAAACGCATGCATTTGTTTATCGAAGTCAAAGCCCCGTTCATCGCCACACAAGCCCTAGCCGATGCATTGACGTCTTTAACACCTTGCGTTGATTATCACCTATTAAGTTTGGACGAAACATTACTGCCCTTGCTATCTAGCTTTCCCAAAGAAGCATTACTATTGGTTCCTGGACATAACAACGTCAAACAATTTTGCCGCTTGAGTTTGCAACAATCCTATGGTGGCGTCCTTGGACACTACCTGTTATTGACCAATAAATACATCAACGAGTTAAAGCAAGCCAATCAAATTGCCGGTGTAGGCTTTGTTGACTCTCGATTTAGTTTGTATCGAG
>Ga0214923_10004126_pt1 | contig 17773 bp, 19 predicted proteins | sample LL1510_MetaG_FD_177993 | JGI IMG/M metagenome (GOLD analysis project Ga0214923, IMG submission 177993) | Freshwater microbial communities from Lake Lanier, Atlanta, Georgia, United States - LL-1510 | ecosystem: Environmental > Aquatic > Freshwater > Lake | place: USA: Georgia | collected... | reverse complement strand
GTTTAACAAATCTAGTAACTGTATCTGTTTCCTGTGATCCAGAAAAACTTAATCTAAATCCATAATCGGGTATGTCACCATTAAGTGTAGCAGAAACTGCTGTGGTTACATCAATTAATAAGTCTTCATCGCCTCTGGCAAAGCTTTGAGAGAAGCTTAGTGGAACATTACCAATAAGAGAAGAAGAAAGATAATAATCTGCATTAATATCTGTTATATCTCCTCCATAACCTATCCCACCACTTGTCCAAGTAATAACAGTTGGATTAATTGAAGCTGTAAACCAATTTACAGCATCCAAATCACGGTAACCTATTACATCGTTACCACGACCTTCATCCCAATATTTTGCTAATGGAAAAAGAATAAGTGTATAGTTTGATGGAACTGTTTGACCGCCATAAACATTCTTCATTGATACATAACATTTAAAACTTGGATCATTGATATTCAATAATGATCCAGTTATTTCTCTTAGTCCATTTAAATCAAAGTGAATAAGTCCACGAGACAATTCAACACCAGAAGTACCACTGGGTACAGAAGTTGCATTATATAGCTTGAATATATCAATGGTTCCAGCTTGTCCGACATTTGCATCTGTTGAAGCAGAAGTAGTTGGACGAGTGCTAAAAATTATTTTGTTGGTTATATAACTGTCTTTGTCAGCTTTTAATATGCGATACATTGCTTATCTCTAGAAGTAAATAGCTTCGTTAATTAAATCTAAAGCAACGCTTTACAAACTAAATAGCTCTACCAACTAAGTCCGAAGCAAAGTATTTTATTTCAAACATCCCACCAGCAGGCGGTATTAATATTGTGTTGTTAATCAAGTTAGAATTTACATTGTAGGATACATTGCTATAAATTCTATCACCTACAGTACCTGTTATATTTGTAACTGCTATATCTCTAACAGCTAAAACACCAACATTATTATAGATTATGTTTCTTACATCATCTAGAATCAATGGTTGATCCATTTGGAAATTTCCAACATCGAAGTATTGTATTAGTTTTGCTTGAACATTTTGCAAAACCAATTGTCGATTAAATGTTGGATCAACTGTTATGTCATAGTTGATTTGTAAATTAATGATTTGACCATCAAGGATATCGATTGCATCAGATATCATCCGATATTGATTCAGATATACCTTGAGGTTGTTTTTGAGCATATCTGGTGCCAGCACAAGTTCGTTTAAATCATTTCTACAAAGAATATAAAGCATTGCACTATTAGGATTGTTTGGGTTATTTCTTATAGAACAACGATATACACGACCAAAGTTTGCTGGAAGTGAATATATTCTTGCTATCAAGTCTTGTTTGCTTACAATTCTTGATTGTGCATTTCTTGCGCTTGGAACTTGTAAACGTAATTCATCAAGCGTGGGTGGATTGGCTCCACCTCTGGCATTGCTATTGTTATTTGCATCGGCAGAAGCTCTGACATTTGCAGCTATTGTAGCAGTTGGATTGTTTGGAAACTCGGTATATAAGGTTGCTATTTCTGTGATACTTTGTGGAGGAATATTGTGATTTAAACCACCACCAGCACGATAAGTTACTGTAATTGTTACATCTGCTGCTATAGCACCTAACGTAGCTGTTCTTAACAAATTGTTTGGATCTATTGTAAAGCGTGAAAAGTTTTTACGTCCATACAAAGGTAATGCTGCCTCACTTGGATCGGGCACAAGATCTTCTCCAAGTGCATCAGCAGACCCACCACCAAAAACCAACGTTGTTAGTCTACTGTTCAAAGATGTGTTTTTGTAAAATCTGTATGGAGCAGGAACTAATTCAATGTTTGAATCAACATAAACTTCGCTTGATGGAGTTGTTGTTGTTGGATTTCTATTTCTTACTTCTTTATATATCGTGTCTTGTGTTAGAAATCCAACTTCATAATAGGTATTTCCATTAGAATCTGTCACTGATATTATATCTGAAACATCTCTATTTTGTAATGTGTGTCTTTTAAAAGGTTGAAACCCTGTTACGTCAAAAGACTCTGTATATGTTACGCTAGACAATGCTTGTCCAGTTGCTTCAAATATATAATTTAAAGGAGTTCCGTTTGGACTTAATTCACCATTTACATATGTTATACCATTAGCAGGTGTTCCATCGCTTTTTGTAAGAGTCATATCAATATCTTCAATAAGCTGAAATTGAACACCACGATTTGAATTCAACAATGTACCTTCTTTAATAATAGGCAAAGCTGTTGTATCATATGGTTGGTTGCCATTTGGGTTGTTTGTTGCAGCAGGAATACGCACATAAAAGGTAACAGGGCAAACTGCTGGTGCTGCTCCAACAATATCAACCCCTGCTTCTCTTAAAAGCTTTTCAAGATTCTTTGGCTCAACTGCTGTTTCTGCATTCAGCTCACCAAATTGATGATCCAGATAAAAACTTTGAACGTCACCAACATAAGATGCTAATTCAAGTAACAAACCACCAAATCCGTTTGCAGAAAAATCTTGAATACGATCAGGAAAATAAGTGCGTGCATATTCTTCTAAGTCAGCACGAAAACTATCAAAGTCTTTGTTAAGATATTTTCTAGATTTGATTAGTTGTTGAATATTGCGTCTGGAATCAACAGGCATGATTTGTTTATCCTTATAGTCTTAGATATAACTTTATCAAAAATTAGCTAACAGCAAATGTTATTTCAAGTCTTGAAGTTGGCACTTGTGCTCTTGGAATACTGTAATCAATTGTAATCAATATAACTCCTAATCCAAATTGAGTTGTTAAACGTTGATTTGTACTATCAAAACCTTCTAATTGAACATATGGCATCCATTTTGCCACAGCATTAGATATTCTTTGCATTGCTGCTTCATCAAATGCATTTTTTCCTAATTCATATTCAGTTACTAAAGGCTGAAGATTTGCTCCGTAATCATATAAAGCTAATCTTTCTCCCCAGTTGGTCATAATCAAATCACGCAAGTTATTTTTCATAGTTTCAGCAACGCTATAATGCATACCAAATAAACCATCATTGTCTTGTCCAAGACGTAAAGGAGTAATAATTCCAATTGGTAATGGTTTCGTTGCTAATGCTGTTTGTTGATTTCTAATTTCTTGGCCTGTTAAACCAACACTTTTAAAAGTTATCATAGCAATAACTATAATCCAAATCGACGCCGAATGCTATCAAAAGTTTGTTCTCCCGGCTGCCATTCTGGTTGTTGTTCGGTAGGTGGCGGTGGTGGACGGTTAATTGTTTTTGAAATACCATAATCTTTAGGAATTTCTTCATCAGAGTTTCCTTCAACAATTCCATTGTTTGATAAATATTCTTGGAATGATATTCCTTGAATATCAGGTGTTTCTTCTGGAGTGATAATGATTACTGTTGAAGGTTCAGATGTTGTGTTATAGTTTGTGTTTGCAAAATCTGTAAATCTTCTGTTCGCTTGTACTAACGATTGATTTAATGGATCTGCCACAGATTGAGCTAGTTGTTCTGATGTGGCATTTGGTTGATTACTGCAAAGTGGAAAAAACAAACCAATACCCGGTAAAGGATTTAATAAACTTTTTATAAAACACCAAATTACTTGAATGATTGCAAAAGCAATACTAAAAGCTAAAGCTTTGATTGGATCTTGATTGAAACCAATTGTTGTTGGATCAACTGGTATAATAGGAACTTTAAAAGCTGCAAATATTCCTTCGCCTAGCAACCTAGCTGCTGCATTTAAGGGGGCAGGTAATGATGATATTACAGAATCAATTGCTTGATTCTTTGCCAGATTCTCCGTTAAATTACCAGTATTTTCTCTTACTTTATTTTCTAATGCTGTTGTTGTTGCCGCAATTCTTGCTTGAATATCTTGCGAATTCGGTAGTGGTTCTGGCATGGTATTAATTAGTGTTTATTAGTTACTGACCAAATATTTTTGCTGAACGACTTTTATAAACAGCTTTGTTTGTTGTTTGACGGTTGGTTCTAATTTCTGTACTCAAATTTGTATTGAGGGTTGTTGCAGTAGCACTTAAAGGTTGCCATGCAGTGTCTGGTCCACCGGGAATACAAGCACTTGTTGCTGTGGTGCGATTGAGTGCATCAACCAATCCACTATAAGCATTTTGCAACGCATTTATTTGGCGTTGCAAACCTTCTACAACGTTTTTAAACTCACTCCATTTAATATAAGGTTCTAATCCAGCATATTGATTTTCTGAGCCAACAGAAAGCTCTGTATTGAATCCTGTATCTCTTCTTGGAATATCAGGAGTTGGATTTTGATTTTCTTCTCTTAATGCTGCTCCACCAAGAAAGATTTGCATTCCATCAATTTGCACTCTACCTTCTGGTGACATATACACATATGCCATGTGATCGTTGTTAGCAGCTTGTGCATCAATATCTTCTGGAGTTCTGTTTTTACCTTCTTTAAGGATTAATATTGATCCACTAATGATTGTTTCATTTTGTAATAACCTATCTTCTGAAGGTATATTACGCCTTGCAATTAAACGAATATGATCAGCTTTATTAACAATATAAGAATTACCAACATCTGCACTTGAAGAAGGAAATTGAACTGGAAACAAGCTTTTTGTTGAATAGTTTATTCCTGTTGGTTGCATACAATTGTTTACTGCACCTTGAGTTGTTTTTTGGGTGCGAAAATTTGTATCACCCAAAGTTTTCATTGAAATGTATATGCGTGCAGCATCATGGATAAAATCAGGATCACCTTCTTTTAATTGTTCTAATCTGTTATTAAGTTTTGGAAACTTATCAACTTCATTTAAACTTCTAGAGTTTGCAATAATAAGAGGAGAAGTAGCTTTCCTTGATTGTTGTAAATTAGGAATAGTGTTGTCGGTTACTAATAGTTTATATCTACTTCTACCAGTAACCATATCAATGGTACCAGCATAAGACTTTTGTTCAACATTTTGAACTTCTGTAGGAATCACATTGCCAATTCTATCTTGTCCAAGCATAATCAAAGCATTGTTCATACCTTGAATAACAAACTCTGAGGGTCGTTTTGTCCATCTTGGAACTATCTCATATTGATGTTGTAAGCTTCCTGAGCGTGAAGCTTGGTATAAAACATCGTAAGGGTTTGTGCTATCATTTTGTGGAATAGAAAACGTATTTGTTTGTCCCCCACCATTTGGAAACCCCGGAGTGTAATTTGTCCGATTTAATGATTGACTTGTTCTTTCACCACCAAAATAATTTGGTAAAAATCTTCGATCACCATGAGTAAAGTTTGGATCTTCAACTTGTAGACCCTCACTTGTTCGTGTCATCCATTTGCCATAACGTAATCCGTATTTTTGAATGTCTTCAAAAATAACTGTTATTTGTTCACCAACTTGCACCGGCAACATAATGTGGCTTTGAAAAAATGGTGATAACAACGCTGCTGCTGGCGTAGCATTTGAAATGCTATCTGAAATAAGAATCGCCACAACGCTATTTGCTGCAACTTGGTCTACTTGTTCTGGGTTAATAACTGAATCTCGTAAACGATTGCGATCATTTGTGGACAAGGCTTTTGGATTATAAATTACTTCTCTTACAACTCCTCGTTGAAAAGCTGGAGGAATACCAGTTAATTGATTGTTGATAACAAGTTTTGAAAGTTCTAAGTTTGGTGAGGAAGCACCAGCCAACAATCGACTAGCGTTAAAATTATCAGAACCAGCCATTGTTATTATCCTCTCATGTTTCTTTTAAGTCTATCAAACAATTCATTACTACTTGGTAATTCTTGAGCTTCTTGTTTGTCTTTGGCTTTATAGACCAATTCAGCAAGCTTTAAAAGTTGTGTGTTCGCTTTTTCCATTCGTTCCATATATTTTGCCAAATGGTCGCCGTGAATAACATGTTGTTCAGCATTACCATATACTTGTAAGTATAAATCGGTCCAAATGATATAAGCGTTTCTACGATCAATCAAAGCGTTTTCATAGATTTGCTTCCAAAGCAACTTAAGTTTTTCATCTACCGTTGTAATTGAATCCAAAAGGTCGCTAAAAGTTTGTAAATCTTTTTGTGATTTTTCAATTAGTTCTTTGTTTGTTGGAGCATTATCTTTTTCAAGTAACGATCCTTCAAAGGAATCATTGTTCATAACATACCTTTATTGGCTTACTTCATATTCTTCTTTGGCAACTTTGTAATATTTTTTCATCAATGATAAAACAACACTTAGTTGCTTTGGGGATAATCCACATATTTCTCTCAGATATAGCATCACAGCACGCTTGTTAAGAAAATCTAATTCGTTAATGTTTGAAAACAACATATTGATACCTTTCAAACATTCAATTTCATTTTCTGTTACAGTTTGAGATTCAATTGATTTTAAGATAAAATCAAGTTTGTTTCTTTCTACGTCATGAATCATTGTATCTTCTGGGGAAGGTGAAATAATAAAGTTTTCAATTGTTTCTAAATCTTGTGGTGTTAATGTTTCTTTATCATCTAAACTTGTAAATACATGCATACTTCTGACGCTTTGTTTGCTTTTAATAATTAACCAGTTTTTGGCAACAACGTTAAAGTATGAAAATGCTTTTGTACCTTTACTTGGATCAAATTTTGTAATAACTCCATACAAAAACTCCACACATTCGTTTTGTAAATCAGATTTACTTTCATATTGGATTTGAAATCCATATACGTTAATAAGGTTTTCAACCAACTTGTTAAAAGCAGGTAATATATCACGAATGTATATTTCGTTTCTTTTATCAGCTTGGTTTTCTATTTTATAATCAACAATTGCTTGTTGTGTGCCAACATTAAAATAAAACTCTTGCGGTGAGGCTCCACCTTTAGGTTTTCTTTTTATTAGTTTCTTACCTACGGGCATCAGTCGTCCTCGCCTTCATCTTCAATTAATCTCACATATCTTTGTTTACTTCGTTGTGTAAAATTATTTACCAATTTTTGTGTTGCCGTTTGACAAATTTTTACATTTTCCATTGCTTCTTTTACTGCCGCCATAGCTTCTGGGCTATCTGAAAACAATGGTGTTTTTCTCAAAGATTCCAAAGTTTGTATTGTTCTTTCATGTATTTCAATTGCATCAGACAAATCATCTTCCAAAATGAAAATAATTTGCGCCCATCTTAAAGCATAATATATTGTTATGCTTAATATAACTAGCAAAAGTATTAAAAATACATAAAGCATCATTCTGCCTTTAAGCAGTCATTTAAAACTTCTGAATAAGTTTTTGCAACAGATCCAAATGAAAATTTTTCCTTAATTTTTGTTTGTAAATCTTTAGCCCATTCTTTTGGAATAGAACTGCCATTATAAAATTTCTTTAATCGATATTTTGCATCAGCTTCTAAAGGAATTGCCCACTTGGTTCCCGGCATAAAAATTTGATTGTCAACACGGGTTTGATGAATTTCTTGTGGTTTTTGCTCCACAGAAATAAACTTTCCATGTTTAAGGAACTCTAGGTGACCACTCCAATTTGTTGCAATAACAGGTAACCCACAAGCAGCAGCTTCAAGTGTTGGTAATCCGTATCCTTCACCATGAGTAAGACTTACAAGAGCTTTAACAGTAGGTTCTGTATATAAACCATACATTTCTTCATCTTTCATATGACCATGCAAAAGATAAAATTTTGGTCCCTTTGCATTAGGTTTACGTATTTCTCCAAGAATTTGTCCAAACACAGTTTGAACGTTACGCTTGTCTAGATATGTTTGTGCTCCTGCATTTGTTTTAATAATAACTCCAACATCATTATGATCTTCGAAAACTTCTGAAATCCATTTCATTGTGTATGGAAGATTTTTTCGGTCATTATCAATATTATTACCAGTTAGTTGTCCAACCAAAAGAAAATTAAATTTTGTTTCAAGGTTTAGATCGATTTTTGTTTGACAATCTAGATATGCATCGGGGAAGCTTTCTGGTACAACAACAATAGGTACATTTACCTCGCCCGTGTTTAGAAATGTTTGTTTTGTAAATTCACTTGGAACAATAATCATATCCATACGATTAATACAATCGATCCAAGCTGGATTGCATTTGTCTGTTTCTACTCCTGCGGTAATACCTACATTGAAATTTCCAAGAAAGGGATTCCATTCATTTGGTAGTTGAAGTTGAATTGTTACATCATAAAAATTCTTTTTGTTTGCTGATGCTTGAAGAATTTGACCGATAAGACCATCTTCCGCTTCAGTGTCAACAATCATATGAGTTTTACCCCAACCAAGTGTTTCGGTTGTAATATCAAGTTGGTGTGATTCACTAGCAACTCTGAACAACCATCTAGCAACTTGACGAGCATGAACTCCATAACCGGAGTGGGTCAAAAGTGGAGCACGAAGCAATACAGATTTCATATGTTAAACCTTTCTATTCTTTCTTACCAAATGGACGCAATTCTTCACAAGTCCAACGCTTAACATTGTTACTCTTCCAGTTGCTAATTGTTTGATCTAATTTTTCATCCCATTGCTTAATCATGTTTTCATATGAGAATTCAAAATCACAGTAAGCAATGTTCTTTTCAGCAAGCTTATCTTTTTCTTCTGGAGTCATTTTGTAAAGCTTCCAGTAAGCTTCGGCTACATCAAGATAGTTTACGTGATCGTCATAAATGTAAGGTACCAATTGTGAGCCAACCATTGTTCTTGCTGATGGTTCAATAGCTACTCCATGCTCTGAGCCGTCACGGTGATCTACAACTTGACGAGTTAATCCACCTGTTTTAAGGGCAATAATGGGCTTGCCAACCATCATAGCTGATAGTGTGGCTAAACCAAATCCTTCGGCCTTTGCAACATTAACAGTAAAATCTGTTATGTTGTAAAGAGCGTTCATGTCATTAAAATCAACTTTTTGAGTTGAAAACATAACATTTTCATTAATTCCAAGCATTTCTGTTACAGCTATAAGGTTTGGCCCCTCGGGATCGTTTGGATCTGTGTGCATGATTAGTGCAGCTTTACGATGACCTTCTTCTTTTTCTAAACGATCTAAAAATACTTTCCAAGCGTTAAGCACATCATTTGGCATTTTACGGGTAGCGTTTCGATTTACCCATGTGCCCATGAACCAATCAGACTTGTCACCAAAATTCTTTTTACGAAGTTCTGTAACAACTTGCTTTGGCAACGGTCGATATATTTCTTTTGGAAATGCATGAGGAATATAATTTGTACGTTCTGGAAAATTTGGTTTTACTAATTCATATGTTTTATATGAAAGACAATTAATAAGATCTGTAGACTTATACCAAACATTGTTATAGGCTGGATATGGATCATTGTCCCACACATGCCAATAGGTTATTGGACAGATTTGATGAATTTCATCTTCAATCTCCCAAAGCCACATAAACTGTCTTGGGTCTGTAAAAAGAAGTAAAGCATCAGGACGTTCGTTAATTAAAATATTGCGAATGATTTCATGATTACCAAACCCATCAACAGGTTTAATAATAAAATCTGGATTTAACATAATAGTTTCATACTTTTCATGCTTTATAGCACCACCAAGACATCTAAAACTATATTTGCCTGTATTTAACAATCCTTGAATAAGGAACCTTGCTTGAACACCTACTCCACTTGTGCATAGTGGATGATCGCTCAACATCAAAATCTTGTGTTTACGTTGTGGGACAACAACTGTTTCATCACTCATGTAGTGTTCTCTCCTTGAGAATCGAATTAAAGTATCTTATTTGTGTGTGTACCAAATGTTTAGCCAACTGACTTTAACAAGTCAGCTTCATACATCATTATTGCTAAGTCTTTAAAACTAGTTTTTGGTTGCCAATTTAAAACACGTTTTGCCTTGCTAGCATCTCCTAGTAGCAAAGGAACCTCATGTGGCCTAAAAAGACGTTTATCGATTTTGAGATGCTTGTCTATCGACAATCCAGCATGTTCAAAAACAACATTTAAGAATTCTTTAACTGTATGAGTTTCACCTGTTGCGATAACATAATCATCTGGTTTTTCTTGCTGCAACATAAGCCACATGGCTTCAACATAATCACCCGCAAACCCCCAATCACGTTTTGCTTCTAAATTTCCAAGATAAAGATAATCTTGCATACCAAGTTTAATTCTGGCAGCAGCCATTGTGATCTTGCGAGTTACAAACGTTTCCCCTCTAACTGGACTTTCATGATTAAACAATATCCCAGAAGATATATGAAGACCATAACCATGACGATATGTTCTACAAAGATTGTGTGCGTAAAGCTTTGCAGCAGCATATGGAGATGCTGGCGTCATTGCTGTTTCTTCATTTTGAGGAACGTTGATATTGTCTCCGTACATCTCAGATGAAGAAGCTTGATAAAATCTAGCTTGTGGGCAAATCAATTTATAAGCCTCTAAAAGTTTTAATGTACCACCAGCCACAGTATCTAGTGTTTCTTCTGGTACTTCAAAAGAAACACGTACATGGCTTTGAGCAGCTAAATTATAAATTTCATCTGGTTTATAAGTTGACAACAAACGATAAAAACAACTTGAATCTGTTAAGTTTCCATATTCAAGTTTGAAATTTGGATGATTAAATAATTCAAGTTCATCTAAGCGATCTGTGTTGATAAGAGATGTTCTTCTCTTAACACCAATCACTTTGTAACCTTTATTAATTAATAACTTTGATAGATATGAGCCATCCTGACCTGTAACACCCGTTATAAATGCTGTTTTTGACATTCAATTAAATCTCGGTAGTATTTGTAAGTTTTTTCAAAACCAGTGTATAAATCAGTTTTTGGATGCCACCCAAGCTTGGTTTGTTCGGCAACATCAACAACTTTTTGTTTCATTCCTTCTGGTTTTGATAAGTCGAAAACAAACTCACCTTTTGCATCAAGAGCTTTTTTAGCTGTTTCATAATATTCCAAAATAGAATATTGTACTCCACTTCCAACATTCAGAATGTTAGGTACCCTGTCAAAATTATCAGCAGCAAAATATATGAAATCTGCTAAGTCTTCAGCAAATAATGATTCTCTTTTAACTGTTCCTGATCCCCATATCTCTATAGGAGTATCATTGTTTTTCTTTGATTCATAAACTTTTCTAACAATTGCCGGAATCATATGTGAGTTCACGGGATGAAAATTATCCCAGTAACCGTACAAATTACATGGTATAAATGACTTGTAACTATAGCCAATACTACAAGCAGCCAAGCAAAGTTTTGCTACAGCATTTTTTGCTATGGCGTAACCTTCATTTGTTGGTTCCAATTCGCCAGTAAGAAGATCTTGTTCTCTTAAAGGATTTAATGCGTTTCTTGGATACATACAAGAGCTACCAAGATTGATAAGCTTTTTAACTCCTGATTCCTTAGCAGCATGAACTACATTCATACCCATTGTTAGATTCTCATAAAGGAACCCATATGGGTCTGCCATGTTTGCACTGATACCACCAACTTTACCAGCAGCATGAATTACCAAATCTGGTTTTGTTGATTGCATAAATTCCTTTATGGAATTATAATCAAGTAAATTTACTTGGTTTCTAGTCGGAGCTATTAAATTGCTACAATTCTCAGCCTGAGAATGATTTATTAGGTTCTTACCAACCATTCCCGTGCCACCTGTTATTAGTATTGTGTTTAACATATTGTCAACAACCATTCATGTTCAAACAAGTCAATTAAGCTGTTTGGTTTAAAAACGTTTTGTAATTCTTCTTCTGTGTAAGTAATCATTAATTTTTTATTGTTAGCTCCACGTTCTTTTCCATATTTTCTTGCTGTAATCCATATTTTGCCATTTTCTCTCAAATGAAATTTGACTTTTTGAATTTCTTTCAAATAAAAATCTTTACATAGTGCTATGTCTTGACTAAAAGCATAGGATATAGTTCCAATCAACAATATCATATCATATGATGCAAACGTAGATGTTTCACTTGTAAACATCCAATCGCTATGTTTTTCTTTAGCGTATTGGATTGTTTCTTCTCGGATATCATAACCATGATATAATTTTGGAATACGTTTTTCATCTTTGAACCATTGACAAAGATTACCGGGACCGCAACCATAATCTAATATCGATATATCTTCAATTTTTACGTTTTCAAATATTGTTTGAAATCGTTTTTGAGATGAAATAAAGCTATAATCACTACTCTTTGAATCTGTGTAAAAAGAATCTATGCGGATTTTCATTCGGCATAGCTTATATAAAACCAGATCAAGAGTATGAATATCTTTCTGTTTTTTTAATCAAACCACACCGAAATTTTCATACAACTTATATGGTCGATTCAATTTAGCAGACACTTCAATAAGCATGTCTTTTTCTGCCTTGCGCCAAGTATCATCAATTAAAATTGGTACGTCTGTTTTAAAGAGATCTAAGTTATGTAGAAAGCCCCATCGATTTCCTTCTCCTGTTGGTCCATCCACAAGTATACAATCATATTCTTTTGGAAGTTCTTCTTCTAAAGCTTTACGATAATACCAATTTATGCTGGTATCAATTGGAGCATAAATGTAAGTGCTTTGATAAATGTTTAAAAATTGTGATTTATCTTCTACTGAATAAAGTTTATATTTGCTTGATAGAAATTTCGTACTTACGTGTCCTGCTCCTAATTCCAATATAGTTTTTCCTTCTGGGATGTTCTTTACAACCCAATCAAATAATTCCATTGTTATACCAGAACCGCCAAAATCTGAATTTTTTAACATGTTTTATCCTTTTTATAATATGAATAATTCTGATGCTTTTGGAAGATATCCATAAAGATATTCGTAAATTGGAATAAAATGTTGTGCATTTTCTCTACATGGTCGCAAAAAGTTACAAAGAATATATCCACCAGAGTTTAGTTTGTCTTTATCGATACCCCACCAAGATCGATCAATCCAATCACGATGAATGTCAACTCCACGTTCAACTTTTTGAATCATGTGGTGTAGATTTTGTTTGTGAATTAATCCACGAATCAATGATTCATCAGAAAATTGAGAAGGCTGATTTGCAATATTTTCTTTGTCGTCTAACATTTTCAATCCAACAAAAGATTCTAACAAACTTTTGTCATTTAAACCATATGGATTAAAAAGTTTTTTAAAATCATTTCCTTTCGCAGTTATATTGCTAACTGGAAACTTGCCGGGATGATCTTTTTCATAAACCTCATGTCCAACAGCTAGAATCTTATTTGGATTCCTTACAGAAAGTTTTTCTACCACAAACTTGCTTTGCAATGGAACTGTATCCATATCCTCAATCATACAAACTTCATCGTTCATTTTTGAAGCAACAATGAATCTAGCTAGTTTGGCTTGGTTTGGAATTGGTACATTCTCAATTGGTGTCACAATAACTACATCTCCAAACGTCTTCAATTTATTAACAAGAGCATCGTTTTCATTTTTGGTTGATAACAAAGCTAATGTTGGTTTTACAGAAAAGAATTTTTGCCAAGCTTTTGCAACACAAGGCCAAAAATTCAAAAAAGTTGGAGAATCGTCAGAGCTAACAATAATACGATCAAATAATTTTGTCATGGTTGTTATAGAATATCTAGAACATGAACTTTTTGTTCATCGGAAAGATTTTGAAATTCAACTTTAATCTTTGCAGCTTCAAATTTATCAAGTTCCATATATTTTTTACCCCCACTACCTGCAAGGTATGTATCTGCTCCATAAATTTTGCAAATCTCAATAAGCCTATCAGTGCTCAACAAATCCGTTGGGGAATCATATTGAATTTGTGTTGATATCTCAAGTTTCTTAAGTGTTTTAATGATGATATCATGATTTGTTTGATACATGTTTTCTGTGATACAATCATCATATCCATCTAAGATTTGTTTTTTATCTTTTAAATTTGCTTTAATCTTATTCCAATCTGCTGTGGGATTCATGTATCGTTTGTTAACAATTGGCTCCAATCCTTTGTTTATACTCATTGTATGCCATTTCTCTCGATAATTGAATCGATTTTGATAATTGTTTTTTTCAAATTGACAATGCCTCAAAAAAACAAAAACATCAGATGCTTTTATTTTCTCATAAAAAGGCATCCAAGGAAAAAAATTTGGTTGGTGTATAGAGATAATCATCCTAAAAGTCTTTTGAAATCTTCAATGTTAAAATCATGGGTATGAAAATAGTAACGATCAAAATTTGATACTATTTTTTCATATTGGATATGTCTCCACCCATCCTCAAATTTAATCAAATTGATACCATGTTCATTGCATATTTCTTCTGTGTGTTTGTTCCACTTGTTAAATGGTGGTATATAGCTTTTAGCACCTATCAAATTACATGAAACAATAATACTAAGCTCTTGCAATTCTTTAACTAATAATCTGTGATCAACATGAATCAGTCCATGTCCTGCTAATTCAATTTTACTTCCATAAGATTTTATGAGTTTGTCAACAATTGGTGGTACTCCACATTTGTTCACTTTGTAAAACATCCGGTGATCGCTATAAGCATTAAAGATTGAAGGAAATATTCTTTCGCTACGTTTATCAGAATATTCACTCATATCACAAACTAATGGAGAAATACCAAGTAGGAAGACAGAATGCGGAAAACACCCATTCAGCATTTCAATCATATTTGTTAATTTAGTTTCATCTGTGTTGACAGATACATCATCAATTCGAAACGTTTTCATATTTTATCCTTTAAAATATTTTCCAAAAACTGCTTTGCCCTCTGGGAGTATGTATGCTGTACACGAACATGTTCATAACCAGCATCACTTAGCTTTTTAGCTTCTTCTGGATGCGCTAAGTAATAACGTGCTTTTTCAATTAAATCATCTATAGAGTGCCATATGAGCATGTGTTTGCCATCTTCTAAAAGAAGATCTAAAGTCGGGACTGTATTTGTTAGCAATAATGTCCCTGCTCCAATAGTTTCAAATATTCGATAATTAATATCATCTGATAAAGTCTTATTCAAACCAATCTTGTAACTATTCAATGCATTAACCATTGCATCTCCAATTACAAACACATCACGATGAACTGGCATATGCTTGTTTATGGTATCTAACCATTGAACACGATCAGATATCATTGATCCACAAAATCCTAAATTATGAATCTTTTGCACTTCTGGTTTGTGATCAATAAGATCATCTGGATATGCATTAGGAAACCAAAGACACTTAGATGAATGTCTAGCGAAGTGCTTAATATAGCCTTCTGTACTATTTAAGTGAATGTCAAATTTTGAAATCTTTGAGAAATAAACATGCTGACCTAATGCACAATGACTATCAATACTCCAAAAAACCTTTAATTTGTTTATCTTGCTAAAGTCTGGCAGCCATCCTTGTTGGTCGTAATTTTCCATAACAAATACAACATCATAATCTTTTATGATTTCCTCAAAAGGAATTGAAAAGGTAGGTTGACCTAATCCCCATACTTCAGATTTTACTCCTAACTTTGTAAACGCTCTGCGAAAATTCTCAGATTCACGAAATTGCCAATTAGCAGCATGGCGACCACGTTCTTGAACCATTAATATATTTGGTTTATTCATCTTACAAGTGCCTTCCAATAGTCAGGATGACGAACATCATTTGCATCAAATACATCACCAACAAACTCATAATTTACTCTTTGTGTAGGAAATGGTTTACGTTCAAAAAATTCATCATGAACAACAGCAACATTTTTTACCTTTGGGTAAATGTGTTCACGAAGAAAATTTTGATCTACTTGCCAAAAATCACCTTTTTGATATTGGTCGATCAATTCCTTAATTTCAGCAAGGAAACCACCTCTTGCACCCCACATACCACCAAGAATTTCTGTTTGATGTGCAGGATGATCTCTCATGATATGAAAAGGAGACTCAGTAGCTAACCAAGCATCAACAGCAGCCTTTTCTCTACTGCTTAGACGACTGTCAGTGTCTCTTGAAAGCATCACATCAACATCACGCTCTCCAGCAGGATAAAATCTCCAAAACATACCACGCCAATCTCCTGCTTCTGCCATATTGACAATTTCAACATGTTTACCACTTTTAAAAAGTTGTTTTGAAACAACAGGAGAAGTTGATGAACCAATGTAAAATCTACAAGTCCAACCGGGATAAACTGTTTTCGCAAGTTCAGCATTGCGTAAAGCACCTACTGTATACTTGGGATCATTTCCCCAAAGACAAAACGATATAATCTTCTTCATTTTGGAAAACCTGCTAATTTACGCTGACGATAGTTTTGTGCATCCAATCTCTCAAATGGTAAGTTTTTGATAAACGTTTGATCTATGCCAATATCTTTAGCATTTGGATGAACGTTTTTATACATAACTGCTGCATTATTGTCTCTTTGAATCCAATCTGGGTGAATATGTCTAATGATTACCTTGTCGATAAAGGTTTGTTTGCCAAGATTATTTGCAACATCTGTAAATTCGTTATCACACCAAAAGCTTTTATAGCTTGGGTGATAGATGTAACCAAATCTATCGTAATATTTCTTACCTAGAACACAAAGAGTATTAAAGTCTCTACGATAACCATCAAAAAACCACAATACTCCATCTGTGTCTGGGTACAGCTCTTGCATTTTATTTCGAATTACTTCATCATATCCTTTTTCTTCTGGTACCATATCATCAGAAGCTAAAAGGATAATATCGTGTTCTGGAGCTAGATTCATATCGTTGTTTACGGCTTCAATCTTGCTTTTAGACTCACCAAAAACAACAAAAGTGTTTCTATAGTTTTTCTGAAGCCGTTCTCTAACGGCATCGTTATTCATACTGATATCATCCTTATCGCAGGTAATAAGGAATGAAGTTAAATTTTTACGTTTAGACCCATAATAATATCGATCTAAAACAGTGAAAAACTTATCAGGTCTACCTCTGGTTGGAAATTTTACAAGAAGTTTATAATCAGTCATTTTATCACCTTATGGACAATGTGAGGTGTTTGCATATGGACAATATTTACAACTTTCACGGTTTTTTGGAAACATACGCTTTTGAACATATCCCAACATAGTATCAATTGTACCCATAGCTTTTTCTACGGCCTTATCACCAACACTTACAGTGACAAGCTCACAGTTGCCGGTCTTCTTGCTTCTACGCAAGAGAATAAAACCACACTTAACATCCTTAAGTGCCAATTTATGCTTTCTAGCATAGAAATGCTTGTAAAAGGCTAGTTGCATTGTTTTCTTGGGGTCAATACGCTTGGCTAGGGGCCAAAAGAATGAACAAGTTTTCCAATCAATAATCCAAATAACAGGTTCACCCTTTTTGTTAATACCTTCAATCACACCATCAATAAATCCCTTAAACATATGATTGTGATTATCTAGTGATTCCATTAGAGGGAGTTCGGCAGCAATAAACTTCCATTCGCCAAAAGTCTTATCCATAAACGCTGGAACTTCGGAAAGTATAGGTTCAATGGTATCGTGCCATTCGCTTTCTTTTAGCTCGCTAGCATTTGGAAGCTTACTGAACATCTCGGTAAGGTTTGCACGCACTTGCTCAATCGGAGGCATTACCTTGGTTGCAAGGTATTGTTCTAGTGCATCGTGAATAACTTGACCAAATTCTGTATGTTCAGAAGGACCATCATTATCTGTCTTGATTTCATCAAGATACTTTAGCTTGTGCTTAAAGGCGCAATCCATCCAAGTAGCAATCTCTGAATAAGAAACATGCTTACGCAATTGAATATATTGCAAATTAGTTGGTGCAGACAAATCAATGTCCGTTGTAATAATCATTTTATCCTCAA
>Ga0214923_10004125_pt1 | contig 17776 bp, 22 predicted proteins | sample LL1510_MetaG_FD_177993 | JGI IMG/M metagenome (GOLD analysis project Ga0214923, IMG submission 177993) | Freshwater microbial communities from Lake Lanier, Atlanta, Georgia, United States - LL-1510 | ecosystem: Environmental > Aquatic > Freshwater > Lake | place: USA: Georgia | collected... | reverse complement strand
ACCGTTAATACCAGTAATTTTTTGTTCTAATTTTTCATATAATGAAGGTGAAGATCCTTTAAATTTATTTAAAATATTATCCATAGGTAATTCTTTCTTTGCACATAATTTTAATAATTTATCTGCTCCACCTAAACTAATTTTTTTACCTAATTTGCATGCATGTGAATCACCTCCACTACATATATCATTTCTAACATATTTTCCACCAAGTGCTTTAAAATATCTTTCTACATTTTTTTCTTTTAATTTTTTTTGACCACCTAAAACTAAATCTAAATGACTTAATATTTTATTTCTTTCATTAATTATATTTGTATCCATTTCTCCAGGTATAATTTTCATTCCTCCTTTTTTCATTTTTAAATATCCAATATATGTACTTTTATTATATTCTGTATTTTTACTCATAATATATAAAAATAAAAATATTAATTATATATTATAAATGGAAATTCAAAGAATTGATTGTAAAAAAAGATATTCAGAAATTGTAATACATAATAATACAGTTTATTTATCAGGACAAGTACCTTGGAAATGTGAAGATTCTGATTTTATTACTCAAACTGAAGAAGTATTTAATTTAGTTCAAGAACAATTAATAAAAGCAGGATCAGATAAAACTAAATTATTATCTTTAAGAATATATATTAAAGATCCAAATAATTATGAATTAATGAATTCAGTATTTGATAAATGGATACCCGATAATTGTGCACCTAGTCGAGCTACTATCGGAAATGTTATTTTTCCAAATCCTAAATGGCAAATAGAAGTTGTTGTTATTGCTGCATTATAAATAAATTTATAATAATCTAAATTTATTTATAATATTATATTATAAATGGGAAACTCAAATAGTACACCTGAAACTAACTTTACAGAAATTCAAAAAATAAAAGATATTTTAGCTAGAAATACAGAAACATTTGGTGGAGGAGATAGTGAAACAAGTGTTGCACAAAATTATACTGAAAGTAACTCAAATTTGCCATATTATAAAGAATATATGGATGCTAAACAAAAATATTTAGTATTAAAAAATCAAAAAACTAATAAATCATTTAGTAATGAAGATAATGAAACAAGTACAGTAGCAAACTATACTGAAAGTAACGCACATTTACCAAATTACAAGGAATATATGGAAGCTAAACAAAAATATTTAAGTATGAAAAATATTCAATTAGGTAGTGCTGGAACTTGTATGTGTGGTAATAGTGTATGTGTATGCAATATGAAGTCATTAAGAGAATTACCACCAACCATGATGAATAAACAATTATCCCCTGAATTAATTAGAAAAATTGTATCATTAGTTAATTCAAATTAAATATCAAACTAGTTTTTGCATGACAATATAAAAATATAATTTATAAATTATATTTTTATAACTAATAAATATGAATTATTTATTTTTAATTTATGTATATATTTTATCATATAATAAATTATGTTTTGGGGAATTTGCTAGTGTATCTGCTAGTGTATCTCCTAGTGTATCTTCGAGTGTATCTGCTAGTATTTTTGAAAGTGTATCTGCTAGTGTCTCTACTAGTGTATCTGCTAGTGTATCTGCTAGTGTATCTGCTAGTGTCTCTACTAGTGTCTCTACTAGTGTCTCTCCTAGTGTATCTGCGAGTGTATCTTCTTCTATTAAATCTCCAAAAAATACTATATCCCCTCATTATTCTAGTTCTAAAACAGCAACCGCTACAGTATTTTATACAGGAAATTGGTCAGATTTAGGTCAATTAAATTATGCAATGGCAGATATTCCACCATCACCATTCGGATCAATGACAATAAATCAATGTCAAATAAATTGTTGGTTAAATCCATTATGTGGTTTAATTGTTGTAACTACACCATGTAATACTATTTCTCTTGATTCACCTTTAATTTATACAACAATCTGTCAACAATGTTGGTTAAAATATACATCTGGTTGGGTAATTAATGTAGATACAGTTAGTAGATCAATTATGTTACATTCTCGTGTATACCCACCAACATCATCTTCTATTATTACATATTCTGAAACTGTTTCAAGTATTCCAACACCAACATTATTAACATATAGTTCATATAATATGTGTTCTAATACAGGTACTAGTATAAGATTACCAAATTTAGGAAGTTCTGTTTTATTAATTACAAATCCAATTGGTACAAATTATATAAATTTTAATAATTGTAATTTTTATATAAATGGTGGTAGTTCATCTCAAGTATTTAGAATTACAATTCAATCAATAAATACAGAACCTTGTTGTGATTTTTTATCTGTATTTGATGAAAATAATATTCAAATTATAAGATACTCTGGTGTATATAATAGTTATTCATTTTTAGTTTCTAGTTCTTCAATTCATATTCAATTTACATCTGATTTATCTGTTGTTGCAAGTGGTGTAGTTATGTTAATTAGTCTTGAATATCCAACACAATCTATTACATCAATTCCAACAATATCTAATCGTCCTAGTCCAAGTGTAAGTAAATCCGCATTAAATAGTCATACAAATACAATATCAGAAAGTTTGAGTAAAACATCATCATATTCTATATCAGAATCAAAATCTATATCAGAATCAAATAGTATTATATCTAGTTACACCGCTGATCCTAGTATATCTAATTCAGGATCATCGCGTATAACAAAATCACCATCTCAATGTAATAGTATATCTTACTCATTATCAACTAGTCCAAGTGTAACATTTTCTCCGAGTCCATCATATAGTGCTACTCCACTTCCAGATGCATTACCATTTAAATTACCTCCAAAAGATAGTAATTATAATAAAGCACTCACAAATCAAATGAATGATTATTTGAATAATTTATTATTAAGTGATAAAATATTACCACCAACACAAGCATTAGCTGTAATTAATAATATCCCATCAATAGGTGTATCTGATACATTAAATATATTAAAAAAAATAGGTGGAGTTATATCAGAACCAGTAATATTTTCAAGTGCTAGTTTTGAAGGAAAATTAGAACCTATTAAAAATACAACAATCCAAGTATCATCTACTACCTATAATATAAGTGTACCATTAATTCCTAATCTTCCACCTAATTCAGCTATGGTAGCTATATCATGGTCAAATACTACATCATTTAGTAATGAAACAACATTAAGTAATATAATGTCTGTTTCTGTTAGTAATAAAGGTGTTGATCAAAGTATTAAAAATTTAACAACTCCTATTGTGCTTGTTTGGTCTATATCTGATATTAAAATACCACCCAATATGACACTTACATGTTCATATTGGAATTATACATCAAAAAGTTGGGATTCAGATGGATGTAATATTACAATAAATAATAATATAGAATGTTCTTGTAATCATTTAACTGATTTTGTAGCTAGATTTGAAAGAATCGCTAAAATGAATGAAAATTTATTTAAAAATGCAGGTAATGTATATTCATTAGAGGGTTTAATAAAATATCAAAATTATTATATATTTTATGGTGTATATTTTATACTAATGATATTAATTGGAATTGGATTACAACAATTAGATATTAAAAATAGTAAACAATATTTAAAATCATTAAAACATAATTTTGATATTATAAAATTTAAAAAAGAAATAAATAATTTTTATATTGATAAATGTAAAATGCATGACAAAATAGATGATTTTGATGATTATGATCATTATATATCACATAAACATAGATTAATACGTAAAATTTATAATAAAATAAATTCTCATAAAAATAAACAAGAATTAATAAAATTAATAAATTTATTTATTGATGAAGAATTAGATAATAAAAATAATAGTATTAATTCAGAAGATAAACAATTATCTAGCGACTCAAAAAATACAAAACAATCAATGTGTTCTAATATATGTAATATTTTTAATTTATGGTGGAAAAGATTAATATATCAACATAATTATTTATCTATATTTTTTAAATATGATCCACAATCACCGAGAATATTCAGAATTTTCTTTATATTTACTATTATATCTCATACATTATTTATGACTGCTCTTCTTTATGGATACAGTCACGGATTATCTGGAAATACAGATGTTACATCTCCTGTAGAATCAATTGTATTATCTCTTATAACTTCTTTTATAAATGTTCCTTTTATGAATTTTATAACAAAAATATTACAAGTATCTGGTAGGGCTGAATTTGAATGGAGATATCCATTTATATATAGAGAAATTAAAAAAATGGTAATCTTTGAAGAAGTATATTATAATAATAATAAAAATATTAGTAGTTCAGAAAATGTTGATGTAAATAGAGAAAACGATGAAGAATCTATTGTTACTAATTTTATTATAAATTATCTTTTTAAATTCTGCAATTGTTGTAGTAATAAAAATAATATAAAAGATAAAGATTTATTATTTAAAGATAGAATTAATAAAGAAGTAATTAAATTAGATGATATTCCATTACATTCAAAATGGTGGTATACATCATATTTACCTTTTCATACATCAATAAGTACTGCTAGTTTTTTTGGGTGTTTAGGATATTTAATATGGACAATAAATTATTTATTATTATTTTCAGCAGATAATCAACCAAATATCCAAGAAGAAATATTAAAAAATTTTGGTATATCTCAATTATTTTCAATTATATTAATAACCCCATTAACATTATTATTTACATTAATATTTACATGGGCTTATCATAAATATATTAATAAGACTAATTTTATATCAAATATAACTCCATTATATTATCATTCAGATCCATATGTTAATAATAAATCATTTGGGTTAACTATAAAATTAACAAAAAGTTTATTTTTAAAAAGTATTGCGGAATCATCTATTCATCAACCTACAGATCCAAGAATAATTGCTCCACCAAAAGGATTAATTGCACATATGTTAAAAGAAGATGTTGAAAATTATGTGGACAAAGAATACTATAATAAAGTAATTAAATATAATAAAATAAATGAAACTCTTGATTTATAAATTAAGAAAAATATCTATTAATATTTCTTATTACATGTGGAACATGAATTTTCAAGTTTTCTTGATGGTAATGATAAATATTCATTTTTTTATTTGCTCTATTAATTGAATGAATAATATTTTTTAGTGGAATCAATGTAATAAATACTAATTCATTTTTTTCAATTGATACTGGATCCGCAATATATCTACGTTGAAGACAAAATTGATATACATTAATTTTGTTTTCAAGATTATATAATCCATTATAACCAAATGGAAATACATCACTTCTAATATTATATTTTTTTAAGATATTTACAATAATAGTAAGTACATTAGATGATTGCATAAATGTAAATGATGGTGTATCATCATTATTAGGAACGGTTGTTTCGATTGGAAATAAACTTTTATCTTCCATAATTCCAGCAGTTATTTCTTTATTAATATAAACTGGAATAATTATATTAAAAACTTCTTCTACAAATTCTCTATATGCTGTTTCATATGGCAATTCATCATCATGTGAATGACCACCTGGAAAAAGCCATACATCTTTTTTATATGGTATACTACTATTACTTTTTGCAATTAAAATTGATACATTTGTATCTTCCTTGTGGATGATAACAAGTCCTGCACCCTTTGGTTTAGCCATTTTTGTGAGTGCAACATATATTCATAATTTAATAACATTTATTTTTTCAATTTTTTAACAATAGAAAATTGAAAGATATTAAATATAAATTAATAACTATATTATATTATATAATATGGATACATTAATATTAAGAACATTTTTCTTAAATCCATCATTATCAGAGGAACAAATAGAAGTATATAATGGATCTAATAGTGTAATTGTATCTCAAGATTTATTTCAAAATATAATTGATAAAAATCATGATTCAAAAGTAAATATTCTTGGATTGTATTATAATAATAAAAAAATATATGTTGATATTATAGATTCTCATAATGATGATAATAATATAATGTATATTCCATTATGGATTTACACCTATTTTAATTATAAAGAAGATGATTTAGTAAATTACATGCAAGTTAAACCTATAACTGGTAATAAAATAAAAATTAGACCTAAAGGAGATTTTTATGCATATTTAGATGATCCAGTTAATGCATTATGTTCTGGATTTGAAAAATATTCTTGTTTATTAGAGAATACTACAATTGTACTTAATATTCAATCTATACAATTAGAAGTAGAAATTCTAGAAACATATATAAATTCTATAAAAAATAATAAAAATCAACCAATATATATTAGAGGGGTCGAATTAGAAGTTGACATTGAATCAATAGAATCTATTAAAACAGAAGATTCTATTAAACCTGAAGAAAGTAATAAAATAATAGAATCAAAACCAATAGATTCTCCACCCACAGAATCAAAACCAATAGATTCTCCCCCTACCGAATCAAAACCAATAGATTCTCCACCCACAGAATCAAAACCAATGTATGATTTTTTATCATCAATGCTACCTCAATCAATGATACCCGATTCTTTATTACCTGGTTATGAACAATCTAAAAAATTTTCAGGAATAGGTTATAAATTAACATAAATTGCAAATAATATTAATAATATATAAATATATGCGCTTGATTGTTTAACTAATGAATGAGTAATTATCTTATCCAATAATCCTGATAATCCTACCCAAAAACATACCATTGAAATTTCATCTATTAATCTAATATGTACATCCATATATAATATATTACTATATATTTTTTTATAAAATTGAAAAAAAATATATATATAGATTAAAATATATTAAATTATATTTTAATGGATCCTGAAAATTTAAAACGTGGACGCGAAGGAGAAACTTATAAGGCTGGAAGTCATGGCCAGAAAAAAACATCACTTAATCAAACAATTTATAGATGTCCAGATTTATCATGTAAATTTGTAGCATGTACAGAAGGTAATATTAGTAAACATTTTGAAGCAAAACATTCTAAATCTAAATAAATATTCTAATATATATATATATATGTACGAAGAAGCAAAAACAACACTAATTGTATTTTTCTTTGAATTAAGACACTCGCTTTATCTATATCATTTAGCAACACATTCATATCCTCGTCATGTTGCAGCAGGTACATTAGTAACTTCATTTGATTTATTAATTGATAACTTTTTAGAATCATTTTTTGGTAAATATGGTCGTCCAGATGAATTTCAAACAGTTGATTGGAAATTAGAAAAATTAAGTGATGCTGATGCATTTATGAAATTAACTGAATATACTGAATTTTTAAATAATGAAATTCCTAAATTAGTACAACCTACAGATACAGATTTATTAAATATTCGCGATGAAATGGTTGGATTATTAAATAATAATAAATATTTATTTGGTTTAAGATAATTATGCTAAAACCATTGTTATAAATATTATAATAAAAAATATTACTGTATGTAATAATAATCCAGAATTACTAGGACATCCCGATTGATCTACTACATTAAATAAATGACTATTTATTTTATTAGTTAGTTGATACATTACTGGTGCTGATATAAAAAAAAATATTAATGCAGAATAAAAAGAATATTTAATTTTTTTTCCTAATGATAATTGTTTTTCAGGACAATAATAATCTTCTCTATTTTCTCTATTTTTATTATACATAATTTATATATATATATTTTTTATATAAATTATGCAATCATATTCATTTTAATTATATCATGATATTGATAATTTTCAATAGAAAAATCATCAATTAAAAAATCATCAACATTATTATATTCTTTATTTGGATTAATATTTAAAATTGGAAAATTAAATGGTTTTCTTGTACATTGTTCTTTTAATGCATCTATATGATTTTCATATATATGTGCATCTCCAATTGTTACAATTAATTTTTTAGGAGTTAAATTAGATAATTTTGCTAAGATATATGTTAATACTGCATAACTAGCAATATTAAATGGTAATCCTAATCCAACATCTGCAGATCTTTGATAAATAATACATGATAATTCTTTTGCATTTCTTACATAAAATTGTGCTAAAATATGACATGGTGGTAAATTCATTTGACTTATTTGACATGGGTTCCATGCTGACAAAATTATTCTTCTTGACATTGGATCATTCTTTAATAAATTTAATACATATTTAATTTGATCAATACCTTGATTAGTATAATCAGTTTTATGATTTTTATATTCGGCATTAAAATGTCTCCATTGATGACCATAAATTGGTCCTAAATCATTTACTTCTCGATCTTTAAATCCAAGTAAATTCATAAATTCTTGAGATGCATTATCTTTCCATATATTAACATTTTGTTCTAATAATTTAGTATTATCAGTTGACCCAGATAAAAACCAAAGTAATTCTTTAATAACCGTTTTCCATGCTAATTTTTTAGTTGTAATAAATGGAATAGATTTAGATATATCAAATTCTAGTTTTTCACCAAATATACTATATGTAATACTATTTCTTGTTTCTCTTTTTTCACCAGTGCTTATTATTTTTTGAATTAGCTCTAAATATTGATTTTCCATTTTAATTATTTATTAAAATATATATTTATATTAATTTTTTAATCTAAAAATTTATAATTATTTGATGTCAAATTAGTAATAATCTTGTCTGGATTATTACATAAATAATTTGCCATATTATTAACTTGTGTATACAGTTCTATAGCATCTGGTTTTATTTTAAATTTAAATTGTTTTGTATATGCAGTATAACCATCTATAGCATTTATAATAGATGCTACATGTAATATTGCTGTATGTTCATCTATTGAATCGCCTATACAAATTAATTTAATAATTTTATTTTTTTTAGATTCAATAAATGGTCTTGCTATTTCCTCAAATTCAAATTTTTTCCAATCTCCAGGTACTGGACTTTTATATTTCCATTTGTCTTGTGCAGATATAATTTTAATTGTATCTAATAATGGTAATAAGTCAGGCATTAATTTACAAGTATCTTTAATCCATCCATCTTCTGAATTTGTAACAATAATAACTTCACCATATTTATGTGCATTTAAAATAATTAATTTTATTTGTTCTTCTAATTCTTTAAAATATTTTTTAAATGCAGGTTTCATATATTCTGGAATCGATTTCCATTCTAATGTGTCAATTAACATATGTGGTGCTAACCATGGCATAGGATCCTTACTATAATAAGGACGTGCTCTTGATACAAATGAAGTTGGGAATAATGTATCATCCCAATCAATAATTATTTTGGTTTCTTCTCCAGACAATTCTGGTACTTCACCACCACCACCACTTTCTGAACCTCCGATTAGTTTATTTTTATATTTAAAATATTTTTTATAGTACATATAATTATTATATATATATATATATTTAAAAATATATCAATATTAAATAAAAATGCCAAATATTATTAGAATTATATTAACATTACAAAATCCAAAAAAATCAGATTTTGGGATATTAAAGAATTGTCTTAAAAATACATCATCAATTATTAATCAACAAATTTATATTGCACAACCTGAAACTAATTTACTTCATTATTCAAATGATAAAAATGAAAATATTAAATTATGTAAATTATTAAGTAAAAATAACATTACTACTGATTATATTAACAAGATAAAAACGCAAATTAATTAAAAATTGAATAAATATAATTTATAATTATATTTATAATAATAATAAATGTCACATATTTTATGGACAACTCAACAATTAATTGATAAGGTTGATAAACAAGAAAATGAAATTAATGAATTAAAAAAAATTTGTCACAATCATGCATTAATTATTTATAATAATACTTACATATTAAATAATGAAATTGTTGAATTAAAAAAAATTATTTCTGAATTATCTCAAGAAATTAACACAATAAAGTCTAATAAATAATTTTTTTATATAAAGAGATAATTTTTAAGTATAATGAGTAAATATAACATTTGATTGTATTTACTCACCTTCCGATAGCACAGTTGGTAGTTGCGAGGGATTGTAGTGATCGTTACTATAGCATAATCCTCCCTAGGTCACTGGTTCGAATCCGGTTCGGAAGATAACATTGATTATCTTCCGAAAAATTGAAAAATAATAATTATATTATTTATAATATAATTGATACACTATACAATGACGTCTACACTAGATATGCCACCTAAATATAAAATTGGTGATCAAGTAGTTATTACTAATCCTCATAGATTAGTAAATAATAGTAGTAAATATTCAGGTATAATTGTAAATATCACTTTTGGGTTTTCTAATGAATATACGGTAGAATTTAATGGAATTATAATAAATGTTAAAGAACTTGGTGATAATATTTTTGGACCAAATGGTAAAAAAATAATTCAATGCACTGAAGATATGCTTGAATTAGCTAAATATAATATATCTGATGCAAAAAATATTGACAAAAAACAAGCATGGGATGATAGAATAAAAAGATATGAAGATACTATTATTAGATTCTGTGAGACTGACAATATTCATGAATTAAGTAAACACATTGATAAATTAAAATCATCTATCAATGAATTATATGAAGATAAGACATTAGTTTCACACGCATGTTTTAATAATAGTATTAATGTTTTACAATTTTTACTTAAAAATAATGCAGATCCATTAATTAAAACAAAATATGAAAATACAAATTTAATAATGGCAGTTGATTATGGACATATTCTAATTATTAAAGAATTACTAAAATATTATATATATGATTTAGAATTACTGAATGTTGCATTACATCATTCAATTGAACGTAATTATATTGAAATTACTAAATTACTTATTGAAAATAATGTTAATGTAAATATCAAAGATGATTTTTATCTTACAACACCATTATGTAAAGCAATTACAAGAGAATATGTAGATATTATTAAATTACTTCTTGATTCTAAGGTAAATATTAATGATACTCAATCATCATGGCCATTTACTCCATTATGTTATGCAATTAAAACTAATAATTTAGAAATTGTTAAATTAATTCTTAAAAATAATCCAACCTTCTATCATAAAATTGAAAATTATAAAAATCCAATTGATACTGCTATAGAAATAAGTAATTATGACATTTTAGCTGAATTAATTAAATATGAATCTAGATTAAAATCAATTGAATCTAAATTAAATGCAACTGCTCTAGAATGGACGCCTCAAAATATGTTATATTAAGTTTTTGTTTTATCTCATGTTACTAGTTATCAGAATTGTAAATTAATTTCTTTATATATTTTATATAAAAATGTCTAGACACAATAAAAAAGAAACTATGGAAAATTCTAATTCTATCTTTCTTATGTCTGAATCTAAAATGGTATCTCCATCTAGTACTGCAAATATAATGATAGGAGCTGTATTAAATAATACGCCAATGTGTTCTAAGAAAAAAGAAGAATCATGTCTTGTTGGATTTAAAAGTAGTGATTATTGTATTACTAATAATAATAATTCAAGTATATGTGTATTAGATTCAAATTATATGAATTCTGGTATGAATTCTGGCATGAATTCTGGTATGTCACCTAGTATGTCAGAACATTATTACAAAACTACATATGGTATAGTTGAGAATATACCCTCCCACAATACGCCATCACATAATACACCATCACATAATATGGCATCACATAATATGGCATCACATAATATGGCATCACATAATACACCCTCACATAAAATGGTATCACATATGACATCACATAATATGGCCGCACATAATACACCATCACATAAAATGGTATCACATATGACATCACATAATATGGCCGCACATAATACACCATCACATAAAATGGTATCACATATGACATCACATATGACATCACATATGGCATCACATAATACACCATCACATAATACACCATCACATAATATGGCATCACATAATATGGCATCACATAATATGGCATCACATAATATGGCATCACACAATAGACCCTCTACTATGCTTCAAAATAATATTCCTAAATAAATTAATTACTTTTAATATTAAATTTCATACATAAAATTCTATTATTATCTTCATTAATCCATTCATTTGTAATTATAGTTGTTCCAGATACACCAATAGGAATAGTTCCATTACTTTGTGAAGATATATGATTATCTAATGGACATGAAATATTACTATTTTGTATTTCAGTACATAAATCATTTATTGTTGGTGATAATGGAATAAAATTATATGTAATACTATACTTAGATGTACCTTTTATAATTTCTTTAGAAAAATCAGCATTTAGATATAATATATAATTGTCTTGTGGTAAAGGAGGATCTACTGCTATTTGTATATTTTGGGCAATATCAGAATCTGATCCACATGAACTAAATGTAAATGATGTTACGGTAGATGATATATAATTAATATTTAAAAAAAATAATAATTGCAATAATTTATACATAATATTATATTATAATATTATATATTTATTTATGAAATTACACACATACTATTTGTAGGTTCTTTAGATGGAGGTGAAAGTTCTTCTTTTGGTGTTTCTATTTTTTTAGCTTCCTGGTATCTTTTTGCAGATGATGGTTGTTGTTTATATAATTCTGCTTCTTCTTTTGCTTTTTGTAAAAATTCTTTATTTTCTTCTTCCCATTTACGTTGTTCTTCTTCTTCATCGGGATTAGCTGTTGGGGTAGTATATTGTCCAGGAATAGGACTATGTCCTTCTTCTTTTGCAACAAGTAATCCATTACTTAATGCTTTTCTAGAATCAGAACGACTTAATCCATGCAATCTTAATGATTGAGGTCTACTAGGATCAATAGGTTCATTTACTCTTGGATTAGTACATACTTCACACATAGATTTATTTGATTCATTTATTATATTACATCTTGCGCATGTCCATGGATCAGAACTATTTGCTCCTCCATGTAATGATATTTTTTTATTGTATTTTAAATATTTTTTTTGGTACATATATATTATTTATAAAATAATATGTATTTTATTATAAATTAATATAGCTTTCGTAAAATATTTAATTTTACTTAACTAACGCTTGCGCAATTTCTAAAGAAATTACTTACCCGTGCTTCCAAATCCCCCAGCCCCTCGAGTAGTATCCCGTAATTCATCAACTAACATAAAAGACACTTCATCCAGATTAGGATATGCTAATTGCACATAACGTTCACCCTTCTTAATTGTAAAATGATTATTAGGATCAGTGTTATGTAATGCAGCTTTTAATTGCCCAGTATACGCTGCATCACATAATCCCACACTATTTGCTAACTGAAGAGGTGTTTTAGATATAGAGCTACGAGGATACATATTATAACTATAATATTTATCTTTAGTAAAAAATAAAAATCCCGATTTTTTTAATTGACAACAAATACCTAAATCTACAATTTTAGTCTGTCCTGCAGGTATAATTTCATCTTTAATTATGAATAAATCTAATCCTGAATCTCCTTGATGATATGTACTATGGTTTTTATAGAGCTCTTTTACTTCATCATTTAACGGTTTGATTAAGAATTGCATTTTATTTATTTGTCATTGTTTTGTAATTAAGTAATATAATTTTCAATTATCTAATAAATAAATTAAACACTTTTTAATTCTTCAAGTTTATTCTCATATTCTTCTATAGTATATTCTTCACATACTTCTAATCCTGCCTCTTCTAATTTTATATCTAAATCATCAATTTTTTTAACTAGCTCTATATATTTTATTAATTTATTAATATTTAAGATAATTACATCTGCATCAAATTTAAATTTCAAATCTGTTTTGTTAAAAAGCTCAGACTTTTCCATTAAGTCAATCAATTTTTCTTTTAATATGTTCAAATTCTTAATTCTACTAATCTCAGACTCTTTTAATTTCTGATAATAGTCTTCTTCATCTTCATTTAATTCAGGATAATTATCATATGTTGACTGAGAAAATAAACTCTTATAGGATTTTAATAATTCATCATATTTTCTATTTCTTTGTTCTATCTGTAATATATCCTGTTTTATTTTTGCTTTTACCATATCAATAGGTTCTTCAACTTTAGGTTTATATCCTTCTAATTCTACTGAAGCAAGGGTAAATTTTTCAACCAGATTTACTAATAAACTATGACGACTATCACTATCGGATACTTTATTATCATTTAATATTTTAACAAGTGTATCACATTCCATCTTTAAATATTTTACATTTTGTTCAAGTTCTTCACTTTCTTTATTTTTTATACGTTCGTCAAGTTTTTGTGAATGTTTTGTTTCTTTCTTAAGTTGTTTAAGTGAGTTTTCATATAATGTTAATCTAGGATCAGTATCTGGAATATTATCATCAGGTAATTTATCATAAAGTTCATCCGTTTTTTGTTTAAGTTTTTCTATCGTTTGTTTAAGTTTTGAACATTTTTTACGTTTTTTCTCAAGATAATCTTGATAACTTTTACATTTTAGTGCAAGTTTTTTTGAAATTTTTGAATATTCATTCCACTGTGTTTCAGTTGCTAAAATTTTATCATCGTTTATTATATTATAAAGTTTATCAAGTTTTATCCTTAATTCATTAATATCTTGTTCAAGGTATTCAATTTCTTCATCATCTTCATCTTCTTCCTCTTCTTCTTCTACTTCTTCTTCTACATCTTCTTCTACTTCTTCTTCATCTTCTTCATCTTCTTCATCATCTTCTGTTGCTTCTGCTGCTTTTGCTGCGGCTTCTGCTTCTGCTGCTTTTGCTGCTACTTCTTCTTCTGCTGCTTTTTTACTTTTATCATCGGCTTTTGTTTTCTTTTTATTTTGTCTTGTCTTTTTCTTTTCTTCATCTAGTATTATTTGTACTGCTTTATCAAGTTCTTCGGGAGATTCAAAAGTTTTTTCAGTATCAATCATAGTTTGATATATCATTATTTTCAAATTTAAATGCTCTATTAATTCAATTCGTAGTTTACCTGGTCGAGATGTTTCAAGCTCTACGCTTGCTTTTAGCGGCGCAATAAGTGCTAGGATATCCACTGGCATGGTATATTAATGTAAGACTACGATATTATTATGTGTATACTATATATATATATTTTCAATTTTTGTGTTTAATTAAATATTTTATACCATATATTTATGAGTAATAAAAAACCGCTGAAAAATAGAATAGATAAAAATAAATGTATGAATATAATTGATATTATTGAAGATGATGAAGAAAAATATGTATTTTTAAGTGAAATATTTTTACAAAAAGATATGGTAATTAAAGTAATGAAACATCTTTATAATCGTAGTTTTGTAGATATATATAAAAATTTACAAAATCATGATTATTTTAATATAATACCATTTTATGGATTTACAAAATGTAGAGATGATTTTACACAAATAAAATTAAAATATATGACCGAAGGTATTTGGTCTGAAAAAGATTATGATAAAATATATTTATTAGTTATGAAAAATATAAATATGAATCATGTAGAATGTTCAAAAATTCAGTTAGCTAGTGCATTTTTTCAAATAATAATTACATCTTTAATATTATACAGGGAAACTAGTATAATACATACAGATATTAAAGAAGCAAATTATGCAATTAATTCTACAAATAAAGAAACTGAAATATATCATTCATCTGTTCCAACTATCTGTGTATTAATTAAATTACATGGGGTTAAAGTTGATATAATTGATTATGATAATGCTATTATTGAAGAAGATTCAATGAAAACACATTTATTTGTAAGTGATATTCGTAATACATGTAAAAATTTTTTTAGTATTTACAATATAATTCCAGATGATGTTTATATTAAATTAGATAATGAATTAAAAGAATATGAAAAAATTTTAAAAATTAGTGGTACACAAAAACAAGGTGTTATTAAGAGAGTTTATAAGATGATTATGACACATGTTTATCCTTTGTTTGGGGAGGAGGTGATGAAGGTGATTGATTTGTGAGTTATTTTAAATTAAATTTTTTTTTAAAACTTTTTATATTAGTTTCTAAACTAGTACTATCACCCCATAATATCCATCTGGATAAACTTCCTGCGGTCATTGGTTGATTAAAATGTTCGGTTTTACTGTGGCGTGTAATGTATCTTGTACGACGATTTTTGTCATGGTGAATGGTATAATCTGAAAAATTTGCAGCACCAAATGGTACTATCTTTGTTTTACCATCTTCATATGTAAATATGGCATCATATTTTTTATTGGCTAAATGTGATTTTACTATTTTTAGTTTCATATAATTATTGGAGAGAATAATTATATAAAATATATTAGTTTATTCACTATCTGATTCTACATTAATTTCACAAAATAATTTTTTAAATATACCATATCCTAAATGTGCTTCTAATCTATTTTGTATTTAAATTAGTTAGTTTATCCAATTTTTCCATATCAGTAATTACTTGTATTACAATGTAATTAAACCGTAAAACGTTGTAGTTAAAGACAAAATCAAATTCGTAAATTAATAAAACTCTTAAATTCATCATTTAATGAATCATATAAATCTTCATCAATATAAAATATTTTTAATGTAGATAAATTTAGTATTTCATTTGGTAATATTTTAATCATATTATTATGTAAATATAAATGTGTTAATTTATCTAATTTACCAATAAATGGTGATATTTTTGTAAGTTTATTAAATCCTAATTCAAGAACTTTAAGATTTTTTAAATTATATACATATTTTATAACACTAATTGAATTATTTGTTAAAAATAAATATTCTAAATTTATTAAGTTATTGATATATGATGGAATTTCAGGTAAAGAGATTTTACTCATATCTAAACTTGTTAAATTTGTTAATAATCCTATTTCTTCAGGAATATTTATAATTTGATTATACCCTATATTTAATTCACGTAAATTTACTAATTTTTTAATATCTGAACTTAATTCAGTTATTTCATTATCAGATATATCTAATATCTTTAAGTTTATTAAATTATATATTTCATATGGTATTTCAGTTAAGTTTGTAGATTTAATATTTAACTTCTCTAATGATAATATATTAAATATAAATTTTGGAACTTTATATAATAGATTATTAGATATATCAATTGATAATAAATTTTTAAATTGTAATTCATCATCAATTATATTTATTCTATTATATGAAATATCTAATTCTTTTAATTTATTTAATAATTCTAAGAATTTTGGAAATTGATTTATTCTATTATTATTTATTTTTAATATTTCTAAGTTTTTCATATTTTTAATGTCAATTGGAATGCTATTAATATAATTGATCGAACAATCAAATTTAATTAAATCTAATTTTAGTATTTTATTTGGTATTTTATTTAACTTATTATCAGAAATATATAATTCAATAATATTATTATAATTTTTATCATTATACAATTGAATTAATTCATTACACTCTATTTTATTTATATTATATTTATAGTAAATTGTCATTTTTATTATAAATATATATCATCATTTTCTTAAATATTTTTTCAATTTTGCATCTAACTACAACGTTCTGTCGTTAATAAATTAATTATTTGATAGAACATTTTGATTTTCTTCTACTTCATTATCAGTACTATAATCTACTAGATCAGGTTCATATTCAATTTCATATTCTTCTGTTTCATCAGTATTTATAAGATTAATATTTTCTTCTGAATCATCGTTATTTATAATATCAATATTTTCATCTGTTTCATCATTATGATCAATTAATTTATATTTATGAGTATATGCAAATCCACCTTTTTTTAATGCATTATTAATTTGATCTTGAACAGTACTTTTAAGT
>Ga0214923_10004124_pt1 | contig 17776 bp, 17 predicted proteins | sample LL1510_MetaG_FD_177993 | JGI IMG/M metagenome (GOLD analysis project Ga0214923, IMG submission 177993) | Freshwater microbial communities from Lake Lanier, Atlanta, Georgia, United States - LL-1510 | ecosystem: Environmental > Aquatic > Freshwater > Lake | place: USA: Georgia | collected... | reverse complement strand
CCCGCTGCGTCTTTAACGTCAGCTGCTTCGGGAAATCCATCTATAATCTCAGTTTCAATATCAATAAAATAAATTTTTGGCAAGTTGAATTCAAAAATTTCAGATGTTTCTTCTTCTGGTAGCGAATCTAAAAATTCATAGACAGCATATCTATCAGGCTGTGAGACTTCTATCTGCTTTACCGATTTTCCATCCCAGGATCTAAATTGGGGGTGTTTTTGTGGATCAGTATCCTCGCATGAGACGTACTTCATAGGATTGTCCCAATTGAAATACTTTAACTTAATATCCCCGCTTTTGTCAACAAAACTGACTACTAACTTTTTACTATTTGGTAAATATTGCGTCTCAACTAGCACGTTTATTAATTTTTTATTTTTTATATAAATAAATTAGACGATTGTTATTGTTTTAATAAAAAAATGATTATATTTGTGATATGAAATTTTTAGAAGTTCTTTTAAACAACTCCCCAGAAGTGGTTGAGATAAAAATCAACAATAAAATTAAAAATTTTGATAGATGGAAATTAGAATCTATTTCAAAAGTTGATTCTGTTGAATTTGTCTTCAACGAAAAACAGTCAATTATGATGATTGTAAGCGATTTGGAGTATGAAATCTTTGAAAGTCTCGTCGACACTATTGGTTGTAAAATTTTAAAAGTGGTTGACCACTCACAGGATGTTCTTTTCGATAATGCTATTTGTTTGGATTTTTTTGACCAATCTGGTCAGTCAGTTAGTCAGAAAATTAAGGATTTAATGACTAATTTCAAATTACAAATGTGTGATTGTGATGTTATTTTAGATAAAATATTAGAGAAAGGAATGGATTCACTGACAGAGTTTGACAAGCAATTCTTGAAGTAAATTAAAAATCACAGTCAAAATAATCTAAGACTTGCTGATTTTTTTTATTAATAAAAAGAAGTTCTGATCTCTTCACCAACTGATAGTCGTAATGTCTTCCTGTTTTAAATAGAGTTCTTATAAAAGGAATGTCGTTAGAGAAATTAATCTCGTTTTCGTCTACCATAAGGCAAAGAATTCTTCTATCATCATCAGGGTTATAATTAGTCACTTCTCCTAAATGGTCTCTTTCTAAACCACTTTTTCCAAAACAAACAAATTTAGTGGTCAATGTCTCACCAGAAGGAGTCCATTTAATCTGGACATCGTCTCCAGGTAGGGTATTATTGTTTTCTTGATTGAGGTGTAACCGAATCCAAATATAGACCTTTTGTTCATCAACTACTTTGGATGTTGCAATAACTTCGACATCGTCTGAAATATCGTTTGTGTCAATTTTTCTGATAATATCTACCAGTTGTTGTCTGTAATCTGATTTTACTAAATTCATAATTTTATTTTTATTTTTAATTTGACAATTCAGCCTTTATCGAATCAGATGATTGATAATTGGAAATTTTAATGTCTTCGTAAGTTAACTCAAAAATTGATGTTGCTCCTAACTCCAATTTTGGTAGTTGGAAAGTTTTCTGTTTCATCTGAGTCTTACACTGTTCAATGTGATTTAGGTAGATATGGCAATCTCCGCCATTAAAAATTAAATCCCCAGCAATCATATTAACCTCTTTTGCTAAAAGGTGTAAAAGTAAACCATATGAAGATATATTAAATGGTAGACCTAAAAATGTATCCACCGAACGCTGAAACCATTTTAAGTCCAGCTTTCTTTTTGGAACTCCCAGTTCATCCAATTTCTCCAAATTTAAATCATCTCCATATGATATATGTTTACCCAGTGAATCACACCACCATTTAATTCTTTGTTCTAGAGTTAGTTCAGATGTATAACATTGAAATCCAAAATGACACGGTGGAAGCAACATATCGGATAATTCACCTACGTTCCAAGCAGAAACCATCAGCCTTCTGGAATCCGGCGTGTTTTTTAATTGCCATACCAAATCAGAAATCTGATCGATATAAACCAGTTTTTCATCTTCATATCCCCACTTGTTATAAAAACTTGTAGATTTATCAGTTTTTACTTTTCTCCATTGCCTACCATAAACGGGACCCAAGTCTCCCCACTGGTTTGAAAAATCATCATCATTTTTAATCTTATCAGAAAACTCTTCTTTACTAAGGGGAACCGAATTTGCATCAAAAGAGTTTTTATATCTTTTGTAGACATCACCGGTCCAAATATTGACTGCGTTGTCAACTAAATATTTAATGTTGGTATCTCCACGTAAAAACCAAATTAGTTCATGAATGATTCCTTTAATAAACATTTTTTTTGATGTTAAAAGCGGAAATCCATCAGACATATCAAATCTCATAGTCCAATCAAATACAGATAATGTTCCTGTCTCTGTTCTATCAGACTTTAACACCCCATTTTCAAGTATGTGTTTAATTAGTCTAAAATATTGACTATCGACATTATTTTTCATATTCCATTACTTTATTTTTAATGACATAAGGACAACTGTGCTGCCATTTTGGATTGAACCAGAAAGTCCTTCCGGATTTATCTTTACAGGAAATTCCCTTTTGATAATAAACCCATTTTTGAAACTCATGATAATCAGTGTCAAATGGATTAGTCCAATCAGATAACTGACCGCCATTTAAAAAATAGGCCTTCATTGGTATGTCTTTACACATATCTAATATTTTTGGAGTTGATTTTATAACAGTTCTTGCTTCTTCGAATGGGTCACAGTCTAAATAATAGATTATGGTTGATCTTAGATAGTTGCCAATTCCGTTAAAGTATTGTTGATTTAGTAGCGCCTCACAAATCGGTAAATTAAAAGGGGGCTTATTTAGATTTTCTAAAATGTTATTTTTGAAATGTTCAAATTCTTTTGTTGGATCAGGTCCCCGCTTAACACCGGTAAATCCGCCAATTTTATATTTTGGACCCATGTACAAACCATATAAAAGAAGCGAATGCCCATCAGTAGTGTCGAATCTTAATCTAGTAAACTTTCTTTCAGACCAATTTACAGTTGGTGTAAATAACCAATTTCCCGACATTCCCATAAAAACTGAAATTGATTGACTGCCTTCTTTGCCACATAACTTAATTTTTAGTTCTTTACCAAATGATTCGGCAATAATTGTAAATTCTGAAAATATCGTAAATTGTTCAGCATTATTTCCCTTTAAGACATGAAATGATTTATTAAAAGTTCTACCTATACAATTTTGATTAATATAGTCAGACATTATTTTTAATTCGGCAATTTCAGGCATTACGTATTTTATTAGGTTGGTTTAATTTTGTTTACAATGTTCAAAAAAATTACTTACTATTTGGAAATTTTTCTTTTTTTAGCTCCTCTAAAATTTCTAAAACCATCTCGACTTCTAAAACTAAGTCACTAAAATCTTTTTTATGAGCCTTTTCTCCCCAAAATTTCCAAAAAATAAAGTGACAGAATATAAAAAATGCATACATCGACGCCGAGTTGTATAAGATAAAGGGATAAGCTAAGAATATAGCCATAGTGAGCACCCACATAAAATAAGGAGAACAACAACGTAACATTATCTTGTGCTGTAATACATAATGATTGAATTTTTTCTGTGAGAAATTCTGTGTGGTTATGGTCTCTTGAGCTTTTAATTTATTATAGTCTAGCATACCCGTTATATAGAAAAAAGTAAAGTTTGTTGGGGTTTATAAACTTATAAGAACCCAGCTATTGGATATATACTATATGCAAACAGATAAAACAAAAAAAAATCTTAAAATTCTACAAACAGAAAAATCTTTGAAAAAAATCTGTAAAGAAAGGGGATGGAATATAGATAAGTTAACAACATCTCAAATCCTGTTTATTTACAGTTTACCAGAGTTTAATAATAATCACCAAATCCAGCAACCTGGACTCTGACCGCTGGTAGACTTTCCCAATCGATTTTGCAAACTACATCACAAAGTTGTTCTAAGTGTGTGATATCCTGTTTTTCTGAAACTGAATGCTCGTTGTAATACCCAACGGATATGTTTGTACACTCCGAAATCAATCCAGTAAATTGTGCAGAGTCGGTATAAATTCCAGTTGGATCAGGTCTATAATTAAAATTATCATTTTTTTCATTTAACATCCGACTAAGCGCCGTTGCAAATTCAATTGAACAACAAGGACCATATATTTGCTCAGTGATGACAGAACTGGTTCCCCTTCTATCAAAAGAAACACATTTTGTGATTGTTTTTTTTGGATCAAATATTTCCCAATTTTCAGCCAACTTAGAAGACCCAATGCAACCCCGTTCTTCACCAACAAAAAAGAAATAAAGACCAGAAACCTTAGATTCAATCATATTTAGCAAAACCACCATGCCAGCTTTATCATCGGCTCCTAAGATAGAAGACCCATCAGTTTTAATAAAATTATCCACAAAAACATGGTTAACTGGTTGGTTAAATGCAGAGGCGGTATCTAAGTGACAAGTAAACATAGTGGTGGGGTTTTCACCTACTTTGATGTAAAAATTTCCAAATCCGTCTTCTAAGTGGTCCTCAGGTAGATACGAAACTAATTCTGATTCAGTACCATGTGGATAGGTTTTGGTAGTTAATTGTAAAAATTTTTCTTTTATATTCATTTTCTGATTTTTATTTTGTAAAAAGATGTTCGATTTTTTTATCTCTTATATAGGCCAATCTAAGTGAGTCGATAGTAGATTGTATACCAGTAATCTTATCATGTAACCAAATATCGCTTCTATTCAAGTCTTTATACTCTGTTCTGATTAAAAAATCATTAACATCATCTCCAGTTTTATAGTGGTATTCTTGGGCAACAATAATAAAATCAATATTTAATTTCTGTATTTCTAAAATATAAAGAAAAAGTTCAGTTCTATTAAGTGACCAAAAATCAAAAACTAGCAAATCAACTCTAAAAAGATTTGATTTCTCTGATATTTTTTCTCTGAAGTCATCAAAGTTATTAAATTCCAATTTATTACTTAGATAGTGATAGAGGCAAAGTTCCCGAGTCTTATTCACTGTATCGACCCTAGGAGGAGTAAGCACCAAATAATTATGACCGGCTAATTCAAAGAAATTGACAATATCAGAAACACCACGAGCGACACAATTAATGTCTCCGGTAAAGTAATTATATTTCTTTAAGTTAATCATTTTATATAAGTGTTATATCTAGTTATATATAGTTTATGATATTATTAACAAATATAAAAAAAGATATTTTAAGCAATTATAGTGGAGAATTCTGGGATTGTTTAAGACATAACTCTCTAAATACAAATATCACAAAAATTATAGTTTTCTCAGATACCGAAATAAAAAACATCCATAATATTCAAAAGATATCATTTATCACTAAATCTCAAATTTCCGATAGGGAGTTATATAATTTTTCAAATGCAAATTCAATAATTAAAAGTGACCCATTTGTTAAGTTTCACAATGATTTAAAAAAAATTTCAGACTTAGAATTAAGGAGTTTTATTTTAGTAGGTGATGGATTTGAGATATTTTCTAGATTTACAAAATCAGATTTGATTTCAAAAAATAGAGATAAGTCCAAACCGGCAAATATCTACACGGTTAGAAAAAAAATTGTGTCAAAAAAAATTAAGCCCCAAATAACTGAAGCAGAAAAAACCACCTCTCAATTTGGAACAGCAACTATTTCAGACAACAAATTAGACGTGGTTATTGTTTCTGTTGACTACAATGACTTTCTTATATTAACTCTTGCTAAAAACATACAATTTTTTGAAAACATCACAGTCATAACAACAAAAGAGGATTTAGTTTGTCAACGAATTTGTAACAAACTTGGAGTCAAATTTTTAACAACAGACGCCATGTATCGCGGAGGTTCAAAATTTAATAAGGGTGCTGCAATGGAATTTGCAATAAAATCTCTTGATAATCCTGAATTTATCTTACTTTTAGACTGTGACATTATAATAGAAGATCCGATAGATGTCTCAAAATTAGAATGTGATGTGCTCTATACAAAAGATAGAGTGATATTAGAAGATTATCAGACGTGGCTTAGTTATCAGAAAAACGGAGTGGAATTTGAAAACAGTCAGATAAACCCAGATGAAAGAGGCCTTGGTTTTTTTCAGTTATTTCACATTGATTCAAAATGCATAGATAGAAATTCTCCTTTTCCAACAGATTCAGGGGATGCCTCTTGGACCGACCTAAAGTTTAGAGATAAATTTCAGAAAAGAGTCAACTTAGGCCGGTGTGTTCACTTAGGAAGCCCTTACAAAAACTGGAGTGGAAGGGTGACACCCGAGTTTATTGAAGTGGAGGAATTTAGTAAATTATTTCAAAAAATTTCTATGTCAGGCATAAATTCTTACTTTGATAACATATACTGTCTTAACTTGGACAGAAGAACAGATAGATGGATTGAAATGTCTAAAAAATTTCAAAGTTGGAATATGTTGGTAGAGAGGTTTTCGGCCAAAGACGGAGAAAACCTACCAGACGAAGAAATTTACATTCCCACTGAAATAGAAAATAAATACTCTCTATGTTGTCTTAGAAGTCATAGAAATATAATATTAGATGCTAAAGATAAAAATTATGATAAAATTTTAATATTTGAAGATGATGTAATTTTTGATAAAGATTTTGAAAAAAAATTAAAACAAATAAAAAAAATTTTTTGGAAATTACTTTATTTAGGCGCATCTCAATTTGATTGGAAAGGTATAAAAATTAAAGATGGATTTTATAACTGCAAAAAGACTTTAGGAACCTTTGCCTATGCAATTGACAGAAGCATGTATGACATAATTTTAGAAGCAACTAAGTTAGAAGAAAAACCAATAGACCATTATTTATCAAATTTACAAGAAAACAATAATCAATATTGCTTTAGTTTTTTCCCACACATAGTAATATCAAATGTCACAAATTCAGAAATCAGAGATCCCAAAAAATTTGATGATTATGCTAGAATTTGCAAATGGAATTTAGAAAACTTCAATTTAGAAGAAAATGGTAATAATCCTAAAAAATCAATTTCAATAATAGTTCCTTGTTATAATCAATCTAAATTTCTAATAGAATGTGTAGATTCCTGTTTGAACCAAACAATTGTCCCAAGTGAGATACTAGTATTACTAATGGATGAAAAGTCGATTGATTTATCAAACATCTTACAAAAAAAGTCAACTATCATAAAGTGTATAGAATCTGAAGAGATGTTTCTATCAGAAGCAAGAAATAAATTAGTAAGTTTAGTGACTTCTGATTATTTTATACCACTGGATGCTGATGATACTTTACCAGAAAACTTTTTAGAAGAAGTATCAAAAATAAATGCTGATGTTGTATATGTTGGTTCAAAATATTTTGGTTCAAAAAACGGAACTTGGCCTGATCCGATAAACGAAGAAATAGATTGGACAAAGCTAACAACTTTTAGAAGAAATTCATTAGTATGCACAGCTCTTATAAAAAGGCAGTCATTTATTGAATCTGGTCTGTACAATGAAAAACTTTGGGCATTTGAAGACATGGCTCTTTGGATTAAAATGTTTGAAAAAAAATTTGACTTTAAAAAATGTTTTAACACGCATTTAAATTACAGAAAGCACGAAACTCAGAGTTCACTTCTTGTTCGAGCAACGTCAAGCGAAGAAAACAAAAAAGAACTTAAAGACATAATTATGACCGATGTCTTTTATAAAAGGACTCCTAAAATTATACACTATGTTTGGATAGGAGATAAGAAATTTTCATCAGAAATTCTTAATAATTGGAAAAAATACTTACCAGAAAGTGAATGGACCTATATGTTTTGGAACGAAGAGAATTTTGATATGTCTTCTTCAAAATTTTTACAAAAATCATATCAATTAAAAAAGTATGGTATATGCGTAGATTATATAAGAGCTAAAGTTTTATATGAATGGGGAGGTGTTTGGTTAGACACAGATTGTGTTATTAACGATGATATATCACCATTTCTTCAATATGACTTTTTTTCAAGTTGGGAAAATGAAAATTTCATAAATATTGGATTAATAGGGTGTAGCCCAAGACTTGAACAAATTAAAAATATACTAAACTTCTATACTGATATAGATCCAAAATATGAAGTATTAAATGACCACTTTTCTTTTGTCAAAGAAATAGGAACCGGTCCAATAATATTGACAAATGAGATTTTAAAAACATCAAATATAAGAAATGGTGGATTTACAAAAGAATTTACAATCGATGATAAAAAGTTCTTGATTGAGAGTCCGGATGTATTTGTCATAGATGACAGGTCGAGTGGTAGAATCAATTACGCCGTTCATCTTTTTGAAGGTTCTTGGACAGAAAAGAAAGAAAAATGGTCAGATGTTGTAAAACTTTCTTATGACCAATGGAAATCTAAAAATAATATCTAGTGGTATGTCGAAAAAAAGAGTTATTATTTTAGGAAAAGGTCGAAGTGGAACTACTTTGATGCAGAGGATTTTACACTGCGCAATAGACGATGGTTTTTTTTGTGGAGAAAATGGTGGTTTTTGGTGCTTCATGTACTATGCAATGTATGGCACAGGGAGTGACTTACCAGGGTTTGTGAGAACCGAGTTGTCTAAAGAAGGCGAGTATACAAAAGAAGATAATTATAAACCGTGTTGGTGGAATTTTTATAACAAAGAAAAACTTCTACAAGATTACAGAAATTTATTTGATAACATGTACTTGTCACACAAAAGTAGGGTTTTTGGATTTAAAGAAATTCGATTTCCATCTGATTACACCAGTTTACAAAATTATATAAACTTCCTCAAAGAATTATTCCCAGATATTTTTTTTATTTTCACCGTCAGAGATATCGAAACTCTATCAAAGTCGGGTTGGTGGCCAGAATCAATATCACAAGATGCCAATATCAGATTGGATATCATAAAATCTCAAGAAAATTTGACTGAAATATCAAAGAATAACTCAAATTGTTTGCTATTTAGATATGAAAACTACTCCCATATTGAAGAGATTGAAAAAGTTTTTCATTTTCTAGGAGAATGCATAAATCATGAGAAAATAAAGATGGTTTTATCAAATAGGTATAATAACTAAACAAAATTATAGTCACTACCTATAATAATAAAAAAAATTCTATGTCAAGTCCCTATTCATTTACTTACATCATAGGTTATCGCCATCAACCCGATAGACTACAAAATCTAAGGAGAGTTCTTGATTGGATTAATGGTTTTCAAAATGTTGATGTTATCGTTGTTGAACAGGATAAACATTCTAAAATTTCACACTTAAATCTAAAATGTAGGCATCTATTTCTTAGAACAAATCAACCGTATAATAAATCTTGGTCATTTAACTATGCTACTAAAATGGCAAAATCTAATATTGTGGTTTTTGCAGACTCTGACTTAATAATGAATCCAGGGGAATTTATTGAAAGTTTAAAAATGTTAGAACAATATGAAATGGTAAATCCATATAAGTCGGTAATTGACCTACAACCCGACGAATCATCTCTACCATTAGAAAACTTATTTGCTATTACTCGACCAGGCCGAGGAGAAACTGACCATCAAAAAGTTCCAATTTGTGGAGGTATTTGTATTTTTAGAAAAGAAGCCATTAACAAAATTGGTGGTTGGAATGAAAGGTTTGTAGGATGGGGCGCAGAAGATGATTTTGTTTCAATTAAAGTAGAACACTTCCTAAAATGGAAACAACAAGATTTTAGGTGTTTTCACCTGCATCACAACAGACCGGCTCCTAATATGCAGGATTATCAAAAAAATCTTACACTACACAATACTTATAAGAATATGAGTAAAGAAGAAATGAGAAAAATCTTATATCAAGATGTTCCAAAAAATGGTATGAAAAATAAATATGATGTTTTCTAGATTTTGGGATTGGATTAGGACCTCTTTTACTAAAACTTCATCTTCTAAAAAGAGGTCCTTGACTGACGAAGAGTTTATTGAATTTAAGTCTAAAAGACAAAAAAAATTAGACTCTATATTGGACAAAATATCAAAAAACGGAATTGATTCCCTTTCAAATAGTGAAAAGAACTTTTTAGATAATTTTCAAAGATGATTAATTTTTTGAGGCAACTCTAAGTTTATCATACTTACTTAAAAGCGACCACATATCAGACCATTCTTGTTTTGGGTTTTTTACCACTTTCTGATTCCATCGATTGTTGTTAAAATACTCCACTATCATTCCTGTTTTTAAGTCATCTACGCTTTTTGGACTCCAATATCTCATTTTTTCGACAAACGAGAAGCTAAGTCCATTAACTAAATAAGACATATTATCATCATCTGTGTTATACATAGTCTGAGACATAGGTCTTTCTTGACCATCTCTAAATATCTTCATAACTTCGGTGTGTCCAAGATATTTAATAAATCCAGAGTCTTGATTAAAGATATCAAGTAGAAAAATAATTTCGTTTCTTAACTGGTCATTGTCGAAATTTCCCCAAGCAATCACAGAATCTTCATAGTTTCCTCTATAGTACCCCTTAATTGGAGTGACCTGAAATTCTTTAGTATAAAGAACGGAAATTAAATCATCTATTTTTTTAGAAGACAATAATATAAAAGATAAGTCTGGGTTGTTTAAATCAATCACTCAGTATATATTAAAATATACCAGTTAAATTAGGTGAAACTCCCTATTAATTTCTGCATCAAAAATTTGTTTTACTTCGTTATGCCACTTTTTTTGATATATGATGCTATCGTGAATGGTGATTAATTTTATATCTGGATAAATTAAGTTAATTTTTTTAATGATGTTATTAAAGATTAGATTAGATTCGGCTTTCTGTAAATCATGTGCTAAGACCTTATAACCACCGCATTCTTTTTTATAAAATTTAATGAATTTATGTATTGTTGGAAAAATTTGACTAAAACTAATATCAGCTTTTGAATTGTGTCGATTAAGTCCAAAAAGTACTTTATAAGTCATTTGCTTTACTAGTTTTCGATTTTTCTCTTCTAATATTTTTCCCCAATATTCATAGAAATTTCCAGATAAGGTTAGATTTTTAAAGAAATTAACTTCTTCTTTATCAACCCACAGGAGGTCGTGTTGATGGATTAATTTCCAAAGAAAAAGCGGCTGGCTATTTTTTATATCAATTTCTCCGGTTGATTCGCCGTCGATTTCTAAACAATTTTTTCTAATAAAAGATTTTAATATGGTAAAGTTGGTATGTAATCGACCATAATTATCAAAGTGGTAGAATAAATGCTTCGAATTTATTGACTCAATAGAATAAATATTTCTATTATAATTATCACGGTCTTCGTTTTTAAGTAGGTCTAAATAAAAAATGCTTCTCTCGACATCAATAGTCACAGAAAAAAGGTCAGAAATTAACTTTTGTCTGACTTCAATGTCTATTGTAGATTTTGTTTCTTCAATCGGATTAATAGTATCAAAAACTCTCTTCTTAAACTTTTTGAGCAAAAATTTATCGGTATTATTGAATCTTTTTATTTCACTTCTAAAAACCTTTGTGTCAAGTCTGTAAATTCTGGAAGTAAAACCCGCCTTATAATTTCTATGTAAGCATAGTATTTCGTTTTCAATTAACCAATCTATATAAAGCTTGTATTTGAAGCCATATTTTTCTTTAAGTACTTGGGCATTGATTGCGAATTTATTTTCCTGTTTGAAATAGTATTTCAACATAAGGCTATGAACTATGTCAATTAGATAGCTAACTTTTAGCCGGGAATCTCTATAAGTGATGACTTTTTTGCAAGAAATGTTAAACAAACATTTTGGTAAAAATTGTAGTAAATTATTTTTATTTTTTATTTTATTTAAAAGGTTTAATTTGTGGTAAGATAAATCCATCAACATAGAATTTATATCACCGGCCGCAGTCTAAGTTTTTATTTTTTTCCAGGAATCATTTTGCCCTTTTTTGATTTGAGTCCCTTTTTATCTACCTCAGGGGTTTTTTCAAATTCACTATAAACATCAGGATAAACTTGTCCTTCGGCGTCCTTATCATATTTGATGTCAAAAAAATCACTGAAATCTAAAAGGCCGACTTTACCAAGTTCAATTTCCTGAACTCTTTGCAAATAAGTGTCTATATATTGTGAAATTCTGTCAACAAATTTATTAAATAATACCACGGTATTTTCTGAAAATACACCAATTGGTTTTTTTCTCCTTTTACTGAAGCTACCTAAAATAACCTTAAATATATATTCAAACTTTGTAGATTGGTTAATATAGTCTACTGTTAGTTTATTTTTTATCAACTGTGTGTTTATCTTAAATTTGTCTTTGTCAAAAAATTTAGGCACTACAAAGTCAAAATTTTCGATATCTTCTTTGACTTGATTGATGTAGAGGTTAAATAATTTAGACATCAAAAATATGTACATTTCGTCAGAGTTTTCACCTTTTATTTTGATGGACTCAAAATTAACAGATTGGCAAAAATTAAGAAAATTTACCAATATAAGTGTGTAAATCTCAACAAATTCTGTTGAATTTGAATCGTCGGCTCTTTTATAAAGCGGATTCAATAATTCAAAAGAGATGTCTCTGCTTTTACTTTTTATTATCAATTTTTGTAAGTTGTTTTGAAAATCATCTTCCATTAGAAATGAATTTTGAATGTTGGGGTTAAGTATTTTGTAAAAAAAATAAGAAAAAGATTTATCGCCAAAAACAAATTCTAAGTCGTGTTCTGATGTATTCAAAAAATAAAGAATGGCTTCTTTCATGGTCTCAGTCAGTTTGCCCTGATAGATGACCGGTAGTGCGTCAACTTGAAAAAGTCTGGCATATTCAAAAATCTCATCAATTTGAAAGCCATATTTTCCCTGTTTATAAATAGATGTTAGCACAAGTCCGTTTTGTGGGACTCTGCTATACTCAATATTAGCCGGTTGCTCGTCTGGAAAGTATTCAAAGCAAAACCACCACTTTCGATTTAGTAAACTTTTAACCCTTGAGTCAAGTGCGTTTAAGTAATCAAAAACAGGATTGTAATAATTCTGCATTGCTAAATCCACTAAATTGATTTTATCACCATTAACCGATTTAGTTCTAATTTCAAAATCAGTTCCGTTCCAATTGACCCATATTTTAGAGCCCTGTATATCCTCAATTATAATCAACTCATCATTTAAGATATCACTGATTATTGAGTCGTCTTCGACTGAGTTTAAGGTTAATAGTTTACCCATAATTGATTTCTGTTTTTATCAATCGTATATATAAAAAACTAATTTTCTTTTAGAAAATTTAACATAGTTGAAATATCATTAGACTCGTCACCGGTCAAATCTCCCTGACTACCACCAGCCTTCAAATAGTCAATTAGTATAGTTTGATAGTCATCTCCAAAGAAAAGGTCATTTGTCAAATCATTTTTTGACCGTGGATTCTTTTGATTTTTTATCTGATTTACCCCAGTGTGTGATTTATTAATTGTATTTGGGCTAACGGTATCACCATAGGCCGGTCCAAAATAATTACCCTGAGTTTTCTGAGGAATCTCTGTTCCTGAAATCTCCTCATTAATAAATTGTAAAAACTTTTTAATTTTCATCCACTTCTATTTTTTCAAAATATTCATCATGTTCTTCAAGAGAATATTGCTTTTTGGTTGGATTATATATTAAATTGTATAAAAATTTATCCTGCAAAGGGTGTGTAATACTTCCAGTCATGATAACTGAAACTGATTCAGTTGTGAAATCAACCTCTAAATCAACCACTTTAAGTCCAAATTTGCCATTTCTATCGTGTAAATTACAAATAATCACAATATTGGAATCTATAATTTCTTTGATTTTTTGAGAAACAGTGCATTTAGATAACAGCATAAAATCTTTATTTGCAAAAGGAAACGGATTAATTACTCGAGTTACAGCAACTGATTCTGAATCTGATTTTTCAGTTGTCTTTTCAGACTCGTTAGTATCTAAATCAGGTAGAAGATACTTCCTGAAGATTTTTCTAATTTTCATAATTAAATCTTCTTTTATTGTATATATTAATCAGAGATATTGTGGTTTTTATATATACTTTGAAAATTTCTGTTTTTTATGGATAAACAATTATTAAAAGCATTAGATAATATTGGAGATAGTTTAGAAGCTTTAGTAGAAGCTCTTAAAAACAAACAAGAATCAAAATCCGAAGTTGGTGAAGCAATGCAATCAGGTGATTTTGGTAAATCACTAGAGCAAATTACTGTTGAGATTAAATCAATTAAGACCGATACTCAAGAAATCCTAAAAAATCAAAAAACTCTAATTGCTCTAGCTAATAAAAAAGAGACAGAAAAAAAGACCGGTGACTCTAAAGACCCAATAGCTGATTCGGGTGATCCAAAAAAAGCCGGTGCTCTTAAAAAAGGTTTAGCCACTATTTTACTAATTGCTGTAGCGGTGTTAGCTATAGGAATGGCCTTTAAAATTGTTGGAAAAGTCAATATCTTATCGGTCATCGCACTTGGTATAGGAATAGTTTTAGTATCGGTTGCTTTTGAAAGAGTCGCCAAAATTAAAAACGCAACTGGTGGCCAACTAACTATCAAAGAAGCAGCAATTATATCAGGTGTAATGGTAATAATGTCACTGGCGACAATGCTCTCTTCGAAAATTTTGTCTAAGATATCACCTATTTCAATTAAACAAGCTCTTACAGCTGGTGTTATTGCCCTATTGTTTGTGTTGATAGCACCATCGATTGGTAATATGATATCAGCATTAATGAGCCCCCAAACGGTCCACTATAAAGGAATGACTACTAAATCGACTAAATTGGACATGAAAAAACTATTAGTAGGTTTAATAGTGACTCCTCTTATCATGATTACAAGCTCAATAGGAATCATGTTTTCATCTAAAATTCTCTCTCAAGTGGTTCCAATTTCTTTTACACAGATTATAACAATTGCTCTTATTGCAATTATGTTTGCCGTTGTAGCTAAAGGAATTGCTGGTTTAATTTCTGCATTTATACGACCATCTTCGTCAAAAAAGATGGGCGGGTTTAAATCAGCAGCAATTGGTTTTGCAAAAATTATTGGAATGGTGATTGCTCTGCCTCTGATAATGGTGGCAATTGCGATAGGTATTACTCTTTCGTCTAAGGCACTTAAAATGATAACCCCAATAAGCTTTGGTCAAGCGCTCACAGCAATTCTCATCGCAGCTATGTTTGCTGTCGTTTCTATGGGTATAGCTAAACTAATCGATTCTCTGAAAAAAGTTTCTATGAAGACTGTAATAATCTTACCCATAGCACTAGTAGCAATTGCTTTATCTATTGCACTTTCAGCTTTGATTTTTGCGACATTTAGGTCATCATTTGATAAACTAACTTGGGCTACAATAGGTAAAATTCTTCTCTTAGGTCTATCAATAAGTTTGATAAGTTTGGCAATGTCATTTACAATCAAAGTGATGGGAAATATTGATTTAAAGAAGGTATTACTTCTTCCTGTTTTTCTGGCCATGATTGCTGGAGCGGTTGCTATAGCTGCATTTATATTTGGTCAAGAAAAAATAATCACCAGCCTCGCTAAATTGAGTTGGGAATCGATTGGAAAATTAGCCGTAATTGGAATTGCTATGGCAATTATAACACTTGGTGTTTCATTAGCGATTAAAATAGTTGGTAATATTACACTTAAAAAAGTGATTCTTTTACCACTTTTATTTGCACTAATCTCGTTAGCAGTGGCAGCGGCTACTTATGTTTTTGGACAGGACAAAGTCATTCAAAGTCTACAGAAGATAACCTTTATGACCATATTCAAAATTGCATTAATTGGAATAGCCATGGCCATAGTGACAATCATAGCCGCATTTGCGATAAAAATAATGGGTAACATTAGTTTAAAAAAGGTGATTTTACTACCAATTCTTTTCACTTTAATATCACTGGCAGTTGCGGTATCTAGTTGGATTTTTGCAAAATTTTCAAAATCATTTAACAAACTTACTTTTTCAACAATATTTAGGATAATTTTCTTCGGAATCGCAATTGCCATAGTTGCCATAGCAATGGCATTTGCTATAAAAATCGTTACAAAATTAGTCAAACCAGTAGATGCTCTCAAAGGGGGTCTTGTGATTGTAATACTGGCAGGTGTTATAGCACTCACTTCGCTTATTTTAAGTCTAGGTAAATATAATAAATACCCATCATTAAAATGGGTACTTAATGTGGGGTTGGCGCTAACAACTTTTGGAGTAGGTGCTTTGGCCTTAGGATCAGCCGTATTTGGCCCACAAGCTTTAGTTTTTCTAGCTGGTCTTGGTGCGATAATGTTAGTCGCGGCAGCAGTCGTTGGGGCAGATGCAATATTATCCGGAGGTAAATTTAGAAAATATCCAAGTGTCGGTTGGGTTTCTGGTGTAGCACTAGCACTTGGTGCATTCACAGCAGGAATAATAATACTTGGAATCAACGTAATAAATCCGTTTTTTTATGCCGGTTTTCCCCTTCTTAAGAAGGTAGCAAGAAGCATAGTTGACATAGATAGCATCTTATCGAAAGGAAAATACAACGCGTCTTTTGGCCAATGGGCCGCAGGAGTTGTCTTACTTTACGCAACTTTTACTCCAATCATACTAATTTTAGGTGCTGTGGCGATCGCCGGTAAAATCTCTGGCTTCTTTGGTGGACCAGACCCATTTAAGGAGGGTCAAAAAATGTTATTAACGGTAGCTTACTCTATCTTAGCCGTTGATAGAATCTTAGCCAAAGGAAACTACAAAGGGGGTCCCCCAAAAAGTTGGGCAGAAGGAGTATCATTAGCGATTGGGGCTTTTGGTCCAGTTTACGCAATGCTTGTAAAGGCGGCTGTCTTTAAGGCTTTTGGTGCTAGCGGAGTATCTCCAAAAGATTTTGTAAAAGCCATCAAGATTACTTCACAAGGTATAGTAGCAGCGGCTGCGTTTTTTGCTAAAAATAAAGCAGTTTTTAAAGACGGTCCCCCTAAAAAATGGGCAGAAGGTGTTGGATTAGCGATTGGAGCATTTGCTCCAGTATTTAAAACACTAAGTGAAGGGGGCGGGTGGTTTACGTCAGGGAAAGACGCCGTTGAAGACATGATATGGGGTATCTTAGCTGTAACTAGAGCAATTGTAGGATCAGGCAGAATACTTTCTAATAGTAAAATTCAGTTCACCAACTATCCATCCAGAAAATGGGGAACAGGAATAAAAGAAGCAATAGAGTCTTTTGTTGGTATTTTTGAGATGTTAGACAAAAAAGGCCTATCAACAGCTTATTTTGCTTATTTATCTAGTGGAGTAGCATCTGCTGCTGTATCAATGGCCATAGTAGCATCTGCATTTTATAAAAACAGGAAGGCATTTGGATTCACTATTTCTATAAATTGGATAAAAGGAGTCAAAACCAACATACTTGAATTTGCAAAACTTGCTCTAGAATTAAATAAAATGCTTGTGTCTGAAAAGACTGTTACCACAGAGGCCAGTGTGGGTTTTGGTCTAGCAAAAGTTAGTTTAAGTAAAACAGTTAAAGTAAGAAAAGACCTTAGCTTACCAAAGGACATAGCGATTCAAATGGCAAATGTGGCTCAAATTCTATGGCACAATAAAAAATTCTTTTCGTATAGTCTGCCTTCAAATTGGATGAAACGAGTCAAAGTCAGCATACTTGAATTTGCAAAACTTGCTCTAGAATTAAATAAAATGCTTGTGTCTGAAAAGACTGTTACCACAGAGGCCAGTGTGGGTTTTGGTCTAGCAAAAGTTAGTTTAAGTAAAACAGTTAAAGTA
>Ga0214923_10004123_pt1 | contig 17781 bp, 6 predicted proteins | sample LL1510_MetaG_FD_177993 | JGI IMG/M metagenome (GOLD analysis project Ga0214923, IMG submission 177993) | Freshwater microbial communities from Lake Lanier, Atlanta, Georgia, United States - LL-1510 | ecosystem: Environmental > Aquatic > Freshwater > Lake | place: USA: Georgia | collected 2015-10-15 | reverse complement strand
ACAAAACCCGGACTGTCACCACATCCGAAGTGTCACTGCATCCGGAGGCAGTCGAAACAACCACAAAATACGATCCCGTATCGGATGTAGTCAGCGTTGAACCCGTCACGCCCGCCAACAACGTCCCGTTGCGAAACCATTGCGTGGTGATACCCCCGCCCGACGGCGAAGCGGCCAACACTACCTGACCCCCTAAACAAATCGCAGAAGGCCCAACCGACGCCAACCCAGCCACAAAACCGGTCAGGGTAACCGATAATTCTGCTGAAGTATCTATACAGCCATTCGTCCCAACGATTCGGACAGAATACAGGCCAGCCGAGGCCACCCTCCATGTTGACGTGGTTCTTCCGGGCACAGCCACGCCATTCAAAAACCATTGATAAGATATACCATTGGAAGGAATGGCCTGTAGAGTTACCGAATCATTCTGACACAATGCGGGGGAACCAAGGGCGGTTATGCCGGCGTTCAGCGTGTTCACCGTTAGGGAAAGGCGCACAAGACTATCGCAGTTAAACCGATTTCTCAACAGCACGGAATAATTACCTGTAGAGGAAAAAACACTGTTGCCAATGCTGTAGGTAGCGGGGGCGCACAATGTGGCACTTAGATTCGTGGTATCGCCCCGGCGCACGGTCAGGTTGACCGTCACTACACTATCACAGCCACGCGAATTTTGCAGTGTCGCAGTATAACTACCGCTTTGGGTATAGGTCTGCCCATTCCAAACAAAAGAGTTACAGACGGTTCGGCTAACCGTTGTGGGAGGTGTGGGGGGAAACGACGGATTCGGTGTGAATCGCCAGCCCTCTGTATTGGGTGGCGACACAACCCATTGGGTAGAATTTCTTCCGGGCACAACCACTGCCGCCGTGCCTGAGATATTGTGCAACCCCAATACGGCAGTTCCTCCGGCCCAGGTGAGGCATGGCGGCTTCCTTTGTATAAAAACCTCTATAATTTGCGAACATTCATACAATACAATCTGAAACGTGCCCCGTTGTGAAGTGCATTGAAACATGGGTAAATCCACATAACTCACTACAAATCGTCGGTTGGGCGCGGTTCCCTGCGTTTGATATCGAATCACCCCAAAACCATCCAGATTTGACCACCAGTCCTGCCATGGGCCCATGACGCAGTTCCTTGGAACGGTAGCCGCCGTACTGGGTATTTGGGCAGAGGTGTAGGTGGATGGCTGTCCGGCACTGAATGAAACCCATCCATTAGAGCCAATCCACGCTTGTGTATAGGTATTGCCAAAAAAACGAAAGGTAAACCCTATCGGATACGGACCCGAAACACCATCATCAGCACCAGGAGTAAATGTACCGGTCAGGGATGTTCCCGTCATGGGCCAGGCAGCATAAGGAATCGAGGTCGGCGCAAAATAGGTCTGAGCTTGTATTTGACTTGGGCCAGCAAACACAATAAAAACAAGCAGCCTCGATGCAACAAATAGCTTGAGTAAATAAGACCTAAAATCGTGCATTTGAAAGGCAAACATTCAGACCTGCGTGAACAGGTATCTTTGATGCGCTAATATAACAAAAACGATACGTTTTGCGGCTTATTACTCCCGAATGCCCAGGAGGTCAAATGCAAAGCTGTATTCGCGGGCCACTTCCTTCAGCGACTCAAAACGACCACTGGCGCCGCCATGACCAGCATCCATGTTGGTGTATAAAAACAGCACATTCTTGTCGGTCTTCATGGCCCTGAGGCGCGCCACCCACTTGGCAGGCTCCCAATACTGTACCTGCGAATCATGGAGTCCGGTGGTGACCAGCATATGGGGGTAATTCTTGCGTTCCACTTGATCGTAGGGCGAATAAGACAACATATAGTCGTATTGTTCGCGGATATTGGGATTGCCCCACTCCTGCCACTCAAAAGTGGTGAGGGGAATGCTCTCATCCATCATTGTGCTGATCACATCCACAAATGGAACATCTGCGATGATACCCCGATACAATTCAGGCGCCATGTTCGACACCGCACCCATCAACAACCCACCCGCGCTGCCTCCCTGGGCGAATAATTTATCCTTGGCCACATACCCCTGTTCCTGCAACCAGCGCGAACAATCGATGAAGTCGTTGAACGTATTTTTCTTGTTCAACATCTTGCCCTCCTCGTACCAGCTGCCGCCCATCTCCATGCCGCCCCGCACATGGGCGATGGCAAAAACAAACCCCCGATCAAGTAAGCTGAGTCGATTCGATGAAAAGCGCGCCTCCATCGAACTGCCATAAGAACCATAGGCATACAGCCAACCCGGCTGGTCATTCCCCTTTTTAAACCGATCTACACGATACACTATGGAAACAGGAATACGCCGCCCATCGCGCGAAGGTACCATAACCCGCTCGCTTTTGTATCGCGATGGCTCAAAACCCCCAGGCACCTGCAGTTGCTTCATCAGCGTTCGGCGCCTTGCTTTCATATCATAGTCGTATACTGTAGCAGGTGTCGTGAGTGATGTATACGAGTAGCGTACCACCTCAGACTCAAACTCAGGGTTGTAGCTGAGAGAAGCGGTGTAAGCGGGCTCATCGAAGGGCAACTCAAATGGGGCTGCGCCCGAGGCTGGAAGAATTCGAATGTGACTCAAACCCTCGCGCTTCTCCTGCAGCACCATAAAGTCGCGAAAATAATCTACGTCCTCCAACAATACATCCGCGCGGTGCGCCACTACGTCCACCCAATGTTCAGGCTGTGTACGGTTCAGCGGCGCCTTCACCAATCGGAAGTTGACAGCCTGCAGGTTCGTGTAGATCATCCAATGATCGCCTCCGGCATGGTCCACCCGATATTCAACCCCATCACGAAGCGGGGCGATTGGACGAGGTTTCGCTCCAAATCCGGCAACAGATGCATCCAAAATGTGAACAAGGGAGGCATCAGTACGGTCGGATGTGATCATGATGTACTGACGCGATTTACTCCTGCCAACAGAACAGTTGAGTGTCGGCTCCTTCTCCTCATAAACCAATGCATCAGTCGAAACAGCCTTACCCAACGAATGGCGCATCACCTTGTTCGTACGCAGCGACACCGCCTCGGGTAGAGTGTAATAAAAGGCCGTGGCATCGGTCGACCATTCAACAGCCCCACGGGTATGAGGTATGCGATCGGGCAACCAGGTATTGGCCGATAAATCTCTAACCCTGATTTCATAAAAATTGCGGCCCACCGTGTCCACCACCACCGCCGCAAAACGATGGTCGTCGCTCACCGACAAGAAGAAACTCAGGTATGCCTGTCCCTTCCCCAATTCGTTTCCATCAACCAAAACCTCCTCTGCACCCTCCATGCTGCCTTTGCGGCGCACGTAAATAGGATATTCTCCACCTTTCACATAACGAACGTAGTAGAAATAATCACCCCGGCGAACAGGTACGCTTTGATCGTCCTCTACAATCCGTCCCTTCATCTCTGCAAACAGCTTCTCCTGTAGAGGCCGTGTATGCGCTGTCATACTGTCGTAGTAGGCATTCTCGGCTTCCAAATAGGCGATAACTTCCGGATTTTCCCGCTCCCTTAACCAATAATAGGGATCGGAACGCTTGTGACCATGCGCCGAAACCAACTCATAAGGCTTCTCAGAGGCCTTTGGCGGCACCAAGTCGGGAAATTGGGTAGATGTATTCATCTTTGTTTGACAAGAACCGGCCATCAACATGAAAAAAAGCAAGAACAAAGCGGGATTTATGCGCATAACTGGGAATTTAGACATCAAATCGGATCCCTTGGGCAAGTGGAAGGCGGGTTGAATAGTTGATGGTATTGGTTTGCCTGCGCATATAAGCCTTCCAGCTATCGGAGCCCGATTCGCGCCCCCCACCGGTCTCCTTTTCGCCGCCAAATGCACCCCCAATCTCGGCCCCCGAGGTGCCAATATTCACGTTGGCTATGCCACAATCGCTACCGGCAGTCGACAGGAACAACTCCGCCTCACGCATATTGAGGGTAAATATGGCTGATGACAATCCCTGCGGCACGCTATTTTGTATGGCTATGGCCTCATCAAGAGAATCGTAAGGCATGATATAGAGTATTGGCGCAAAAGTCTCATGCTGAACAATGGCGTAATGGGGCTTGACCTCGGCAATACACGGCTTGACATAGCAACCTGATTCGTATTCCCCTTCAGAGAAAACGCCACCTTCCACGAGAAAGGTCCCACCCTCCTGGCGCACCGCCTCAATGGCTTTTTTGTAGGCCTGAACCGCCAAAGAATCGATGAGTGGCCCCACATGGTTGTGCTCGTTGAGGGGGTTTCCAATCCGCAATTGACCATAGGCTTTAACGAGGCGTTGCTTCATTTCATCATAACGTGATCGGTGGATGATCAGGCGTCGGGTGGTGGTGCAACGCTGACCGGCCGTACCCACAGCCCCAAAGACTGAACCTACGATGGCCAAATCCAAATCGGCTTGCTCGCTGATAATGATGGCGTTGTTTCCCCCCAATTCCAATAGGCTGCGGCCAAGTCTTCGGGCAACCGCCTCTCCGACCAATTTTCCCATACGGGTGCTTCCTGTAGCGGAAACCAATGGAATGCGCTCGTCGGATGAGATCCACTCACCTACCTTATGGTCGCCTACCACCAAACACGACAGTCCCTCCGGCGCACCAAAGGAACGAAATACGTCGGTCAATAGATTCTGACAGGCAATGGCCGTGAGGGGGGTCTTCTCCGATGGCTTCCAAATACAGACATCACCACACACCCAGGCCAACATACTGTTCCAACTCCAAACTGCCACGGGGAAATTGAAAGCTGAAATAATGCCCACCACACCCAGTGGATGCCATTGCTCATACATTCGGTGGGCAGGGCGCTCAGAATGCATGCTCAATCCGTAAAGCTGGCGTGACAAGCCCACCGCGAAATCGCAGATATCAATCATTTCCTGTACCTCTCCCAGGCCCTCCTGTAAGCTCTTGCCCATCTCATAGCTCACCAACCTACCCAATGGATCCTTGAAATCCCGTAGTTTTTGACCGACCAGGCGCACCAGTTCCCCGCGCCGGGGTGCAGGCACCAATCGCCATTCCTGAAAGGCTTGTACAGCCATTTTCATTGCTTTTTCGTAGTCGCTCCGGTCTGCCTGATAAACGCTTCCAATAAGCTCACCATCGACTGGTGAATGCGACTCCAACAAGGCACCACCTGATTTCCAACCACCAATTCCCGTGTGAACACCATGGCTGATGGGAGAGATTCCCAGCACATCCAAAACATGCTGCATTTCTTTTCTCAATGTTTGTTTTGACATAAAGTTGTTATTGAATTACATCCTGAAATTGCGCACAAGATCGTGCGGATTGAGCCTTTTTAGGTCGATCGACCAGCTGAAATACTCGTACCACTTCGGAATTCGGCCATTGCTCAAAAATCCGGGCCTGAGTTCCTCAGTGGCAGCGAGTTGACCGTTGAGCCTGATCAGGCCATTGAACACCGACAAGGACAAACCAACCTCGCCCATATAGCCTCGGTAGTTCATCAAAATCGGCCTCCACGCGTCATCAGTTCCAACTTGAACACTATCCATCGAACCAGTATGGGCCATGCCGGCATAGACCTCCAAAGGGAAACGGGGAACGGTGATGACCCAATTGGTGGCCAACAGCTGGGTAGCAATACGCGTATTTTGCAGCGCGGTAACCCATTGAGGATTCATCACAGAGCGCAATCCAGCATCGCGCGTCGACACCTGACGGAGATTCAATGGTATGGGTCCACTTTGCGCATCCCCAATCTGTCGTCCATAGAAGATCTCGCGGCAACCATAATCCAACCAGCCCGTGATTCCGCTTCCATAACCCAAAAATCCAATGGGATTGTATGGATCGGATACCTGGGCCAGGCCAGCAAACCAGCGATGGGCCAAATAGGCCCGATTGCCACGGGTTTTGTAGAACCATTTGTGTGAGACCGACGCACTCAAACGGGAATTGACACCTCCTTTTTCCTGGAACAGTCCGCTTAACGTTCCCCACTCCACATGAGCCTGCCAGCGGAGGCTGTGTACCAAACCAGGATGCTCCGATTTATAGCCAATATACCCCATCAATAATTGTGGATTATGGGCCTGGGGGAGGACATCCATGGTGTGTATGGGAAATGGGGTGCGCCATGGACTACCCAAGACGCCTACAGAAAGTTGGCGGATGCGTCGGACCGACAAGCTTTCCTCGCGTAGCTTTAAGTGGGCCGATATTTCCCACCGAACGTCTGGTGAAATACCCATGCCAAACTGATAGTTGGTGTAGCGGGAGAGGTCGCCCCGCAATTGGCACTCGGAAAAAACACCTGCCCTTGGCAGCAGCATCTGCCGCACCGAGGCTTGTCCCACCAAACTGCCTGATTTCACCCCAAAAGCGGGCATCAAGGCGTATTCAAAATTCCGCGGAAAAATGGGCGGCGTCATCAACGCCAAGCCAACCATTGCACCGTCCGAGCGGTTGGTGCCCACCACGGGCAACAACCACAGCCGGTTGCGTGCGGCATCGAGGCCTGGCATTAAGCGAAGCCCTGGCAAAGCAGGAAAAAGCGCCCCAACTGCCGCTTGAGAACGCTCACGAAAGGCTAAGGGCATTCGAAGATTGGGGTCCAATACAAATTCAGTCGCCCGGTCATTCAGGTTGACGTCAAATGTCTGGCGGCCACTCATGGGTTCATACCACTCCTGGCGCATGACCTCACCTCGTTCATTCAAAGCGGCCAACAAAAAGGGTGTCCTGCTTCCCATGCCCTTCACCCGCACACGGTAGCGAAAAGTGGGGGATGCGTTGCTCAGTGCTTCCTTCCCTTTCGGGCCTTTGAGCGCAACCACACGCCCAAGGCGGTAGTCGACCACACTTTGACCTTGCAACCGATCGGTAAACCACCACTCCGTAGCCCGTCCACCTCCAGCCCTTTGCAGTGCTGATTGCAAGGAAACCTTCATATCGGCTGGTGAAGGATGACGAAATTTCCATTCCTCATAATAAGCCTGCATCATTTGATCAAAGCGTTCACGGCCCAGATAGGCATCGAGGTAATTGAGTTCCAATGCGGTCTTTTTGTAGACCAAAGTGCCATAGGTCTCCGAGTCGTAGTCGGTGGAGGCCGACGACCACAAGGCGGCTTCTCGTCCACGTCGGCACGACAAAAGCCATGTCAATTGATCTCCATCCACATTCGCCAAACCCAATCGCTCAACCAATTTCCCTGATCCTAGTCCCAACGGATTCGAATCGTACGCAAAGCGTTGTCTCATATAACGACTTTCATAATAGGAATTGAATCCCTCATCCATAAAGGGGTGATCACGCTCATTGGAGGCCAGAATGCCGTAAAACCAATTGTGTCCCACCTCATGGGCAATCACCAACTCGAGCATGCGTGCACTGTTGACCCCAGCAATCACGGTGATTGTGGGATACTCCATGCCTCCACCGGCAGATAAAGCCCCATCTACAGCCGTACAGGTCGACCAGGGGTAATCACCCACCCAAAGAGAGTAGTAGTAGACCGAACTATCGACATAAGCCGATGCATCTTTCCACAACTTACTGCTTCGGGTGAAGAACACGGCTGTTCTTACTGTTCGGCCGCTGTGGGGGAGGCGTACCTGGCTTTGTCGGACGTAGTAATCGGGCCCACAGAACCAGGCAAAATCATGGGCGTTTTCGAGGCGGTAGTGCAAGGTCTTGCGCCTCCCTGAACCCGCCTGATCTGTAGTGTTTTTGATTTTCGGAAAACTATCGAGCGCCCAGCAGGCGGCCGATAGGGAATCGAGCCAGGCTTGCTCCGAGGCGGTTTGAAGTTCACCCGAACCGGCCACCCGAAAATGAGCAGGAACGGTAATTTGGACGTCAAAATCCCCAAACTCGGAGTAAAATTCACCCAAATCCAGGTACGGCATCGGGTGCCATCCGTCGCGGTCATATACTGCAGGCTTCGGATACCACTGGCACAGTTGGTATTGTCCACGGTCGCGACCCAGACGAGAAAAATTGCCCGGAATCTGCACCCTGAATGGCGTGGTGATCGATATACGTGCACCAGGCAGTAGTGGCTTAGCTAACCAAACAATGGCTACATCAATCGTATCTGGCAACAATGACCAACGCAAAGGCTCAGCACCCGAACGAAAATCAAGACTATCAATTCCCCCCCTCAAACTATCGGGTGATGAATAAAAATCCCAAGAACCTGCTGCGGCCTTTTGGCGGGCAAAAGCTGTTTGGTTGTTGCGGTAGGCATTGGGCCAAAGGTGAAAATAGATGTATGTAAGTGTATCGGGCGATCGATTCTCGTAAATTATCTCCATTCGTGCACGCAAACGATGCCTCACCTCGTCCAATTCAACCTCAATTTCGTAATCGACCCGCTGTTGAAAGTAGGGCCGAGTCACTACCCCCTCCAAACCACACCCGGCATGAGGTGACCTATGCCCGTCATGCGCAGCCAAAGCGTGTCCCGGTGCCATTCCTATCAAACAACCCATGATTCCGGTGTAAAACAAGTGTTTCATCAAATTTCTCACCATAATTCTCTAATTGAAAACAATGCAAATATAATAGAATCTTTAGGTATTATGTATTACAAGGTACTAAAAATTCAATGCTACGTGGGTCTGCCATTCAATCATCGTCGAATGGTGTCAGTGGCGATGCCGAATTAGATGGGGACCAAGTAAGCTCTGGATGCTCCGCGAGGAATGCCTCTCGCTCAGTTTGTTGCCTGGCCAAAAAGCGTTGGTGTGCGGGCGTCTCAGGAAAACGCGCCCTATGGCGGGCGGCTTGTGTGAACCGTAGGGCATGTTCTGAAAGTTCCTGTGCCCTCGGCCCCAGACAATGCGCCACAAATAGATCAATCACCTCCCGAGTGGCTGCATGGTTGGGGTGAATGAGATCTATATCATACCAACGGTGGTCGCGCAACACATCGATGACCCATTCATACGCCGGGAAATAATAAACATCTTCGATTTGTTCGGTCAGTCGATGAGCCAATTCGAGTAAGCGCGCCTTACTCCGGTTATTATCGATTAAACCATCTCGCGCATGGCGCACCGGGCTCACCGTAATCAATACCTGAAGGCCCGGGTTCACACATCGAACAGCACGTATGGCGTCAGCCAACGCATCAAAGAGTGTCTCAACCGCTGGCAGTTGTCGTTCAAACTCCCCAGCTGCTGCCCGATGGTTGTTGGCCACCGGAGCGCCCGTTTCGCAACGCACATACCTAAAAGCCGAACCCAGTGTAAGAATAAGTGTACCCGCACGCTGTAGGGCAGATTGACCTTCCTGAACGGCCTCCAACTGCAATGCGTGCGCCATTTGTGCATCTGGATGCGAAAAACGACTGTGAAATTCCCAAGAGTGCCATACATCATTCAAAAAAACGAGCTCATCTACCTGAGGAGGAGTTCCCTTCAAAAGCATATGGATATGGCGTGCAATCGCGCTTGGGTCAAACAAAATACCCGTGGGGTTATGCCAAACCCGAAACATTCGATCCTTCAAAGCCTCCCCCACATGCCTCGTGAAGCATGATCCCATCAGCAACACGGACTCTGAATGCTCCAATAACCGACCGCTATAATGATAGCGCAAATCCAGCACGTGTTTCACCACGCAAAAATACGTCTATCTCGCAATGGCAACAAAAAACAGTTTAGAGATAATACAGCTGAATGCGCCCAAGACCAAAATCCGTATGAACACTTACGAAACCTACAAGACCAAAGTCCGTATGAACGATTACAAAAACTAACGAATCAGATTAATCACACCTTTGGTAGACACTTTCTGGCCCACGCAATTATTCTGTCGGATTTCATAAGGATAAACACCGGGATCGTAGTTCTTTCCATCCCAGGAAACCCTAAGCCCGGAATCCTGGTGAATCAGCCGTCCCCAGCGATCGAATATTCTCAGTTCCATACTGAATTTGGATTCTACAAACCAGACATCGTTGGTGCCGTTGCCGTCGGGACTAAACGCATTGGGCATGGGTGTAAATGGATCGTAAATTTCATTGCGAACACGGATCCTGGTCGGAGGCGACAAGCATCCCCTGGGTGATGAGGCCGAAACATCGAGTTCCAGTACATCAAAATTACTATTTAGAGGGAACAACGAACCCCTGGACAATATCTTATCAGGTTTACCTGGCTCATACCACACTAAGTCTGGTCGGTTACGGTCGAGATACCATAATTCATACCCAGGAGACCAGCAAATGATTGAATCGAAACCTGCAACAAAAGACGGTGTTTGATCAACGACCAGATTCAAGCGGTAAACCGAGTCGCAGCGAGTGGCAAAACTCTGTCGAACCACATAGGTGCCCGATTGCTTGATCCATGTCCCGGAAATTGGCCAAAAAATAGAATCACAAACAAACGACTGCTGGATGAGACTGTCGGTTTTGCCCATATTTAGGGTCAATCGAACCGTGCTGTCACATCCCACAGCGCCCGACAAGAGAGCGGTATAATTACCGCTCTGGCGATAAACCTGGCCGTTCCAAACAAAACTGTCGCATGCCTGAAGACTCACCGCCGTATCCCTCGTATAACCTACGGTGAGATTCAACGTAACTGTACTGTCACAACCCACCGCATTTGTGGTCAGAAAACTATACGAACCCGAAGTTCGGTACACCTGCCCATTCCAGGCAAAACTATCACATGCCGTGCGCGTTTGACTGAACAGACTTGGCTGTTGAACCAGTAGGTTCAAGGTAACCACGCTGTCACAACCCGCTGCATTAGGTGTTCTGTATATATAAACCCCCGTTGCACTCAAACTCTGGCCGTTGAAACTATACGATGCTGGGGCACAAATGGAGGCATTCAAAAAAGTTGCACTCGTGTCAACAACATTCACTTGAAAAAGAGCAGAGTCAGACGGACAACCACCACTGCCTTGTATTCTGTATTTAAGAACAACCGTACCTGAAGAAACCGGAGTTAACACACCCGTAGTTGAATTAATCGTTGCAACCAACGCATTGCTACTGCTCCAGGCACCCCCCGAAGAAGAAACCGAAAAAGAAGCCGGAGAACCCAGACAGACCGATGGGCTACCACTAATGATTCCCGCCACCGGGGGAGCCGCCACCGTAAGCTGCCGGATTTGCACAGCATCCGGGCAGGGAGTGGTACCCGTCACCGTATAGGAAATAGTCGTATTGCCTGGCGAAATGGCCGTAACCTGCCCCGTAGAAGCATTTACAACCGCAACGGCAGGGTTGCTGCTCGACCAGTTTCCTCCGGGAGCGGTCGATGTATAAGTAGTTAATTCGCCAATGCACAAAGCTTGACTACCCGAAAGCACCCCGGCGTTGGCCGCCTGAGAAACCGTCAGCGTAAGAACTGCCGAAGAATCAGGGCAACCCCCTGAACCAGTTACCGTGTACCGAACCGTGACCAACCCCGCCGTTACAGCCAAAACTGATCCAGTAGTTGCGTTAATGGTCGCCACAGCCGGATTACTGCTGCTCCAAACACCACCCGTGCCACTGGAAGAAAAAACCGCGGTAGAACCCACACACAAAATGCCCGGTCCACTCAAGGCACCTGGCAAGGGCGGATTGGTAACCGTAATGGATCTGTTTTGACTCGCATCCGGACAGCCGCCAAGCCCATAAACCGTATAAGTTATGGTGGTTGTTCCCGCCGAAATACCTTGAACCACTCCGGAGATTGAATCAACCGAAGCGATACCTTGATTCGCACTGCTCCAACGACCGCCCTGAACAGAGGAGGAAAACAAGACACTTCCGTCGACACATAAATTCTGGCTTCCTGATAATACCCCGGCCGATAGACTGGTGGCCACAGAAGCTTGAATGAACACAGAACTATCCGGACAAACCCCAGTTCCAGGCACTGTATAAATAATTTGAACATTTCCCTGTGCAACACCGGTTACCAAACCCGAACTGCTCACGGTGGCCACAGCAGAATTGCTACTCGTCCAGCTGCCACCCGCAACCGTAGAGGTGAACTGCACCGAGGTGCCGAGGCAAATACTTTGACTGCCACTTAATACACCCGGATTCGGACGAGATGAAACCGTCACCACCCGGTTCTCCACCGCATCCGGACAACCTCCGGTTCCCGAAACACGATAAGTGATGGTTGTCGTGCCAGCGGCAATGGCAGTTACATTGCCCGATACATTGATGATCGCGACAGAAGGATTAGAACTGCTCCATGTTCCACCCGAAACGGTGGAACTAAACAAAGATGAAAATCCTGTGCAGAGATTAAGGCTACCTGAAATAACACCCGCCGAAATACCTGCACTTATGGTAACCGCCCGTGTCGCCGTCGAGTCGGGGCAACCTGCAGTTCCAGAGACTGTATAGGTGATATTTACATTGCCCGCCGCAACGGCAGTTACCAATCCGGCAGGATTAACCGTGGCCACGGATGAATTGCTGCTAGCCCAGACACCCCCGTTTACCGTCGAAGTAAATTGCGAACTTGCCCCAATGCAGATCGTTTGTGGACCACTTAGTACACCAGGGTTAGGACGGGCCGAAACCGAAATGACACGGGTAGCATTGGCAGATGGACATCCGGCAGAGCCCAAAATAGTGTAGGTAATTATGGCGATACCCTGTGAAATACCCGTTACCAATCCCGTAGTCGGGTTGACTGTTGCCACCGAGGGATTCCCGCTACTCCAGGTGCCTCCTTGTATGGTAGATGCAAAAAATGTCGTTTGGCCTGCACAAACCGACTGTAAACCAAACAAAGTTCCGGCTGACAATAGGGTCGTTACATTGACCTGTCGGGTAACTACCGCGTCGGGACAACCATTAGAACCAGCAACGGTGTAACTAATTATCGTGATACCAGCCGAAATAGCTGTCAACAAACCCGAAACAGGGTCAATGCCGGCAACCAGAATATTACTGCTGCTCCAGATACCACCCGATGCAGTCGAGGTGTAGGTTATGGTTGAACCGATACACAAATTTTGACTTCCACTGATGGTACCGGCAGTTGGTGCAGCGAAAACAACTACCGCCGTACTGACCGAATCCGAAGGACATCCCTGGGAGCCTATAATTGTATAGACAATGCTTGCCGACCCTACAGACACACCCGTCACCAACCCTGAATTGGAATCTACCGAAGCCACCCCGGGATTGGAACTTCTCCAGAAACCACCAGCCACGGTAGATTGTAATTGCGAAGTTGACCCTTGGCAGATATTCAAGCCTCCACTAATCGTTCCGGCGCTGACCTGAGAGGTGACTGTCACCGTTCGTACCGACGTCGTATCCGGACAACCCGAAGCACCAGAAACTGTGTATCGAATAATGGTGGATCCCGTCGAAACCGCTGTAACCAGTCCACCGGTTCCAACAGTAGCCACAAGTGGGTTGCTACTGCTCCAGACACCCCCGGCCACAGTGGATGTGAAATTTGCAGAGGTGCCCAGGCACAACACGCCCGGCCCACCAATCACGCCTGGTACAGGTGCCGCATTGATGGTAATTGACATGCTTTGACTGGCAGAACTGCAAACCGCGTTTCCGGCTATGGTGTAGGTTATTGTGGCTGTGCCTGCGGAAACGCCAGTAGCAACCCCGGATTGAGCATTCACTGTGACCACACCGGTGTCGCTACTGGTCCACGTTCCTCCAGAGACGGTAGATGTTAGGTTTACCGAAGATCGGGCGCACACAAAACCGGGGCCACTCAATTGCCCTGCCACCAAAGGCGGGGTAATGACCAGATTCAGCAACCTTATGCTATCGCATCCCAAATAATTTTGGGTCGTATAAGAATAATTGCCAGTTTGACTATAGGTTTGACCATTTGCTGGCCAGAGATATTGCCCACAGGCATTGACAACTGTAGTATCCCGGGAGGAACGATTCATGCTCAAATTCAGGACATTCCAACGGCAACCTGTCTGAACTTGATAATTACCCCCTGCTGTGTAAACTTGTCCATTTGCCGGCCACAAAAATGTGTCGCACGCCGTTATGGTCGACACCACCGTATCCCGAGTCACAGCACTTACATAACCATTGAAAAAAGCTGTATTTAAAACCGCTCCTGTTGAATCCGCTATTTCGCATCCCCCGCCCGTCACATCAAAAGTCAATGCACTGCTGCCTGTTGCCGAAAACCTCAATTCAATTATGTTGCCCGCACCGATGTTGCTCGGCACAAGACTATACCAGGAGATAATTACCCTGCCAGGAGAAGGAGAGTTAACAATCAAATTGGGAGAAAGCTGTGGATTTTGAAAGCCCAGGTAGGTCAATGTCGCTTGATTGTAAATGACATTAAGGGAAACAGCGCCTATTCCCGTAAAATTGGCCACCCTGATGGGAACAATAAAGGCTGTGTCTGAGGGCCCGCCAAGGCATGTTCGTGTTGTATCGAGGTAAAGTCCCGGGCCAGAAAGCCCACTTACAGTAAGCGTGCATACCGTTGAAGTATCCCTTCCACAACTATTTTGAAGGATACACCGAAACCTAAACCCATTCATATTGGGATTCAAACTGCTGATACTTAATGTCGTAGTATTGAACCCTGTGTAAATAGACCCCGCCAATACATCAACCCACCCTGTGCCTGATCCAGCGTCAAGCTGCCAACGGCTACTATCTACACCTGACGCAGTAAGGGGAATCGCCAGGGGCTGACCAGCAGTACCACTGATATTGGTCGGTGGTTGAGCTGAAATGGTTGGCCTAGTTCGGACAGTAACCGTGCGGGTGACACGCTGACAAGCAGAAGTACCTGCCTGGGCTACATTGTACGTAATTACAGCTGAACCGGGCGACACCCCAGTCACCAAACCAGTAGTACTCACCGTGGCAATGGCTGGGGTCGCGCTGCTCCATGTTCCACCTGCTATACTGGGTGTCAATTGGGTTGTTGCACCAACACATATAAGCGCGTTCCCATTAATCACTGGATTATCCGGCGTAAAGCGGTGCAGTTCGGGTGCAGTATTCGGGACATTCCAAGATGTATTGTTGCGTCCTGTTACCACATGGGCCACAGATCCAGCCAAATTTTGCATGCCCAAGACCGCACGGTTGCCATTGATGGTCGCACAAGCTGGTTTCTGATAAATATAAATTTCGATGACATTCGTACACTCGTTCAGCACAATCTGGAAAGTGCCGTTGCTGGTGAGACATCCATTCATTGGCCAGGCATTGTAGGTCACCACAAAACGCCGATTCGGAGAAGCCCCATCGGTTCGGTAGCGCACAACCCCCACGCCCCCGGTATTGTTCCAATCCTGCCAAGGCCCCATAATGCAGTTTTTCGGAATGGTAGCTCCAGCATTCGGTAATGCTACAGGATTTGCATTGGTGTTCGCCGTAGCCAAAACCTGAGCAGTAAAGGCCACCCAGCCATTGGTATTAATGTATAATGTATTATAATTATTTCCATAATATCGAAAATAGAATGGGATGGTAATTACAGTGGCAACAGCATCATTTTGAGAAGTGAAGGTAATGTTCGTGCCCCCTGTAAGGGCCGGTGCATTGGTCCACGCAGGCTGAGAAATGGTATAGCCAGACTGCGCAAATACTGGGGACAAACAAAACAGCGACAGAAAAAAGCCAACAAAAACCGCTTGAAATGAAAAGACACCCAACATCCTCCAATCGAATACTACAGGCATCTGAACGTCATTTTTAAACATGAAAAAAACATTAAGGCCTAAAAATAGGAAATTAGGCACAAAAATCCCAACCTTAATGCGCCCCAGGGGTGTACATCCTGCGGTGCAACTCGTGCTCTTGCCCACTGTGCGACACCAGAATGTGCCCGTCCCCAGCATCAGTCATATAACCCAACATACTGATATCCGGATGACCCTCCAGTTTTTCACTCATTGAGGCGGGTAGGGTAAACAAAAGCTCGTAATCTTCACCGCCACTCAGCGCACAAAGGGTTGGATCGATCTGAAACTGCGCTGCCAATTCGTGCACCAACGGATCGATGGGAATTCGGTCTTCGTAGATCCGGCAACCCACGCCGGAGGCCCGGCACAGCGCCGCAATGTCTCTACCCAAACCTGCGCTAATGTCCATAAGTGCTGTGGGCAAACAACCCAAGGCATCAAAAGCGGCCGACAAATCAATGCGGGCCGCCGGACGAATTTGCCGCTGCAGCAGATATTCATAGGCCCCAAAATCGGGCTGGATGCCCGGATCTTCTCGGTAAACGCGCTTCTCACGCTCCAATAAGTTCAGCCCCATAAAGGCCGCTCCCAAGTCGCCACTCACGCAAATGAGTTCCCCCTTGCGTGCACCACTTCGACCAATTAATCGATCCGCCGGGGCGCTACCAATTGCCGTTACCGTTATGGTAAGCCCCCCCGTCGACGAAGTCACATCACCCCCCACCAAATCAATCCCATACTCCGCACAGGCTGCATGGACACCCTTATACAACTCCTCAATGGCCTCCACGGTATATTTAGCGGAAATCGCCAAAGCCAGTAGAATTTGTCGCGGCACCGCATTCATGGCGACCACATCACTGATTCCAGCCACCACCACTTTATACCCGAGGTGCATCAGAGGAAAATAAGTTGTATCGAAATGCACCCCCTCCACCATCATATCGGTGGTCACCACCCACTCGTCGCCTGGAAGTGATCGGATGCGCGCTGCGTCATCACCTACCCCTAATTGGGTTGAAGGTTGACGGTAAGCCTTCTGCGCCGTGATCCGCTCAATCAGTGCAGGCACCCCGATTTGACCAATCGGGGTGAGGCCCTCGCCAGCCTCTTTGTTCAATAAATGACTCATTGGACAAATATACCGACGATTTTTTCATTCACCGGTCGTGCCTACTGCCATTCATCTTCAGTATTTGACTTGTTGGCGTCATTTGGAAGCAAGATGCCCATCATTGTATCTTTGCATTGTCTAAAAACCTGTCAGCATATGAGCATGATTCCCATGGTGGATTTGAAATCCCAATACGCAGAAATTAAAGAAGACATCGACCGGGGAATTCGCGAGGTCATTGATAACACCGCATTTATTAATGGCCCCGCTGTCAAGTCCTTTGCAACAGAACTGAGCCAATATTTGGGGGATGCACACGTCATCCCATGCGCCAATGGTACAGATGCCCTGCAAATTGCTATGATGGCACTCAATCTGAAACCGGGCGACGAAGTCATTACTGCGAACTTCACCTATGTTGCCACCGCAGAGGTCATCGCACTCCTGCAACTCAAACCGGTCTTGGTGGATGTGCACCCCGATTATTTTACCCTCGATTTAGAGGCTGTTAAGGCCGCCATAACCCCCCACACCCGCGCGATTGTGCCGGTGCACCTCTTCGGACAATGTGCGGATATGGCGCCCCTGATGACATTGGCCGAGCGACATGGAATCGCTGTGATTGAAGACACAGCCCAAGCCATCGGGGCTGACTATCTTTATGCCGATGGACAGGTGTGCAAGGCAGGGACCATAGGAACCATCGGATGCACATCATTTTTTCCGAGCAAGAACCTGGGGTGCTACGGTGATGGCGGGGCATTGTTTACGCGAAACAGTGAATTAGCCCATACCCTTCAAATGGTGTGCAACCACGGACAACGCATACAATATTATCATGATGAGGTCGGGGTCAACTCGCGCTTAGACTCGATTCAGGCCGCCATATTGCGGGCTAAACTACCGCATCTCGACCGCTATAACCGCTCACGAAACGAAGCGGCTATGTACTACAATAAGGAATTTTCTAAAATTGATTG
>Ga0214923_10004122_pt1 | contig 17788 bp, 16 predicted proteins | sample LL1510_MetaG_FD_177993 | JGI IMG/M metagenome (GOLD analysis project Ga0214923, IMG submission 177993) | Freshwater microbial communities from Lake Lanier, Atlanta, Georgia, United States - LL-1510 | ecosystem: Environmental > Aquatic > Freshwater > Lake | place: USA: Georgia | collected... | reverse complement strand
TGTCGATTAACATTAATACTCAGATCATTAAAATTGAAATAATAATTCAAAATAGAATTGTTTATTTTTATGTCCTTGTTCGAAGAAGCATTCGAAACACGATTGATAATTCTAAAATAATCTGACATTTTATTGTAAGATTTTAAAAAAAAAATTCAATTTTTATAATGGTTTCTTTTTCAATCGTTCAAAAATATGTATTTTACCATAATGCAAATACGAAACACCAAACGCAATAAAGAACCCAATTATAAAAATTGCAACACAAATATAAATAATTATTATTAAATCTTTTAATAACATATTAGAACATGTGCAATTAGTATCATCTAGATATTTCATATATCTATAGGTTAAATAAATATTACCCAAACCTAATAAATTACCTATAAATATTAAATGTAATTCGTCTGTTGTAAATAATTTAAATAAAATCATTAAATCTAAAATAAAAATTACATACCAATAAATATGAATTATTTTTTCTAGCAAATGTTTAGAACACTTGCATTTATTATAATAAAGTAGATAAATCCATATAATATAAATAGTGCCTACAATAAAATTATATGCTAAATATGTGTTAGCTATATATTTTCTTAACATTATCTATATTATTATATAGATAGTAATCTATCTTCCAAAGCAGTTATTTTATCTTTTAATTCTTTTATACATTCAACCAACAACCCACACATATTACCATAAGAAATATTATAATGGTTATTTTCATATTTGACTACTTCAGGCAAAATATTAATAACTTCTTGTGCTATTAGTCCTGTTTCTATATTTGATGTATCTATTCTTGTATATGTATAACCACTTATTTTACTTATTTTATCTAATGGATCTTTTATTTTTTTAATGTCAGTTTTTAAATTACTGTCAGAAATCGATAATATAGTTCCTTCCAATAATATATTGCGTTTTGCTGTTATATTTGAAGAAAATAGGGTTGATAAATTAACAACCATCCCATTTAAGTCGCTATCGGTATTAATAGTTCCAATACCAATTCGTAATTTATTATTAACATCAAAATAAGAATTAATAATAGGATTTTCAGAACTATCACAAAAATTTAAATTACCATAAGTATTTATACTGCTTTTTATAGCTGGGTTTTTACCAATACCCGATATATAAGAATAATAGGTTTCTATACGAGATGTATTAGCACCCATAAAAATTTTAACATTTGAATTGACATCTTTAAAAATACATAAACTAGTATCTAAAATATTTATGTTATTGTCTTGATAAATATTTTGAATTATTGAAACATTACTATTATTAGTTATTTGAAAATTGTTATTACTATTTATAGAAATATTATAAGTATTGCTTGTATTTTTTAGAGTTAAAAATGGATATGAATTAGCACAAGTGCTATTAATAATAATATTTGGATGTTTATTAACAACGTTATTATTAATGGCTATAGCATTGCTACCATAAATACTGATGAAATAATCATTGAATTGGGTGTCGCCATTATAAATAGTTTTTGCATTAATTTTCATAAGTCCATTATTAGAACCTAAAACAGACAAATTATTATTAATAATACAATTATTATTAAGAATATTTGAAGAAATATTTGAAGAACATATTAAATTGTTAGTGCTTATAAAAGATGCATTATAAATAGAATCAATATTATTGATACTACAATTACACAATGAAATAGATTTTAATGGAAAATTATCAATAGATTTACAACTGATATCACCAATCAACGCATTACAAGTAAATAAATTAAATGTATCGATATAATTAGTACCTATGCCAATATTACCTGTGGATGATATAGATAATACATTATTTGTATTATTGCTACAAGAAATGAAATTAGTATAAATTGGATAATATTTACCAGTATAACTATAATTATAAGTTTGTCTATATACATACAAATATAAATTTATTGTTTGGTCTATAATTGTTTTTGTTATAGTTATTTTATTTAATTCTACATTATTTAAATAATTAGGTTCTGATATCATATTGATTGGATAAATAACATAGATATTATCTGGATCCTTTTTGGTAATATTAAAAAGATTTATAGGAAATTTAATAATTACTGTTATAACACCTGCAAATGTTAATGAAGTATATTGACTATCTTCATATAACGTTCTATTAAGATCATTTTGAAGAATATTATTTTTGATAAAATTATTAGTTATATATAAAGTCAATGTTGAAGCAGTTACAGAACTATCAAAAATAATATTAGTATAAATATCATTATTAATAAAAGGTATTGTTATTGTTCCTGTGTTATAATTGAACTGAGATTTATTGATATTTAACGAAATTAGATCAGTATTATAATTATCTAAATTCGAATATTTATTTATAGTCAATTGATTATGGCTAACAGGTTGTATAGAACCTATATTTAAAAACCCATTAGAATTTATACAACAACATTTATTATTAATATCAGTTATATTTGTATATTCGAAAATATTAGAAGAAAATGGCGAAATTTTAATTTTAAGGGGGATATCATGATTATAATTAGAACCAATTGAAATATATCCGGAGTTATTTACGGAATGAACGAGAGTTGCAATATTTGATGTGGCTAATTTGCTAATTTTATATTCTACGATATTAGAACCTCCTATTACTGCGTTTTGGTCTTTATCAACATATTTAATAATACTAATATTAGGTCGAACAAAAAAAGGATCAGTTTGATTAATATTATTATTTTTCATATATTGTGTCCATAATAATGAATTAGATGGAGCATAAGTTGAAATATTTGGAGTGCCTGGTTTATAATCAGTTAAATTTGCAAAGATAATATTATTGTCAATTGAAATATTTTGGATGATATTTGCAGATAATAATCTCAAACTTTCAGCAAAAGCCATATTTTTAATTATTACAGGCTTTAAATTAGGACTATCTATAAAATTCGTATAAATTGTTGAATTTGGATCAACATAAATATTAGATGTATAGATATTAGAAGATCTGAAATATACATTTTCTTTAAATACCTGAAGAACAGGAAGATTGTCATTATAATTAATTTCGAATGAATTGTTTATATTTTCATTTAGATTGAGTTTAAGATTATTTTTAAAATAATTGGTATTATTACTTGTATAAAAATAATCAGTTACATTTATGTTAGAATGGAACTGCGTATTTTTATATAAATTAATATTACTATTATCTGCAGTAAAAATATTACTTTGATTATTATAAATAGTAATTTTATCATTTATATAACCAAATTCATAATTATTTCTAAACATAATAGAAGCATTGCTATAAGTATCGACATCATTATTTAAATAAATTAAATTAGACGATAATTTATTGTTAATATTTACATAATTATTATTTTCTTGCATAATTTGATATGTTTTAATCTGTTGTTTAACTCCAATTACAACAGCCATTTTAATTATTATATAGAATTTTAATATATATATTTATATAGAAAATATGAATAGAAGTTTAGTTTATAGTAAATATAAAAAAGTTATAAAACAAGATGGATTAAAACAACAATTATTTTTAGAAAAGTATGTAACAGAAAATAAGATTGATAGATTATTGTTATTTCATGGCATAGGAACTGGAAAAACGCGTTCTTCGATTTTAATAGCCGAAGCTTTAATGAAACAAAACCCAAAATATAAAGTTAATGTTATTTTGCCTGCGCGTCTAAAAACAAATTATATGGATGAATTAATTACTTATATGGATACAATTCCAAAATTAAAGAAATTGTCACTAAAAGATAAAGAAAAATATTATAAAAAAAGGTATGAGATATTATCATATGAATATATAATTAATTTATTTAAAAAATCAGATAATTTACAAAAAACATTAAAAGATTTTACTAAAAATAGGATATTGATTATAGATGAATTTCATAATTTAATTGCAAATTTTATTTCAAATGATGATATTGAAAATTTATATAAAACAAATAAAATAAATGACGTCGTTAAAAATATTCGTGGGTTATTAATGAGATTTATATCAAAATATGCAGATGACAGTTGTAAAATGTTTTTTTTAAGTGCAACGCCAGTTTTTGACAATTATCGGCAATTTGTAGAATTAGTAAAATTATTAAATACTACTGATATTGATGATAAAATTAAATCTATATCTCAGTTAATACCATATTTAAAAAATAAAGTTACTTATTATAGCACAGATGATAAACAATATTTTCCCAAAGTTATATATAACTATGAAAAAGTGCCATTATCGATGGACCAGATAAAAAAAACCTTAGAATATCAAGATAATATGGATAATGAAGATAGCGAAAGTTTTTTAATAAAACAGCGACAGGTTGCAATATCTTTATATGATGAAAAGAATGTTGATACGGTATTGAGTGATTTAGACAGATATGCACCCAAATTAAAATTATTATTTGAGTTATTAGATAAATATCAGGGAAAACATTTAATATATTCTAATTTTATTTCAAGATGTTTAAAAATAATTCAAAAATATTTAGATGAAAATGGTTGGGTTAATTATTTAACAGGTGAATATAAGAAATACAAAACCTATGTATTATGGGATGGTTCATTAAAAGACGAAAATAAAATCAAAATAAAAGAAATCTTAAATTCTAAAAGAAATATGGATGGTAAATATATACGAGTTATTTTAGGATCACCTTCAATAAAAGAAGGAATTTCTTTTAAACATATACAACATCTTCATCAAATTGATCCAGTTTGGAATATATCAGCAAAAGATCAAATAGAAGGCCGTTGTATTCGTTATAAATCACATGAAGATATCCCAACAAATCATAGTTTTTTAAAACGAGAAGTAATAGTTCATAATTATATAGCTATTAATAATGATAAATTACGACAAATATTACCAGATGCTAAAACAACACAAATATCAATATATAATATGAAAGTAATTAATATAGCTGATATTATTAAATTTATGGTAGAAAATTATTGGACCCCGCTAAGTGACTACAATCAAAAAACTAAAAATACATATTCTTGTATTCCTGTCTATTCTCATGAGTATTTACCTATGATTGAAAAATTAAAAACACAGGAAAATTATAAAGATATATTTTGTATTAGATTTATAAATACAAATACAAATAATAAAAAAATACAATTATTTTTTTCAAAAAAACCAATAAATAATTTCGCAGGTAAAAGTTATGATATGAATGAATTAACAAAAGAAGACGAAAAAGTAAAAAAAATTGAAACATGTGACGAGAGAATTTATTATAAAATTATGCCAAATAAAGCAAAGATAATAAAAAAAATAGAAGGAATACTTAAAAAAACAGCAGTTGATTATTATTTATATAAATCATTATCTAAAACGCCGTTAAATTCAAGTAGTGTTGCATTAAGCTCTTATGATGATATGCCAATTAAATTACCTCGAAAACCTGCTAAAGATAAAGAAAATCAAAAAGAAAAAGAAAAAAAAATTAAAAATAATTGTCCGCTTTTAAGACGACCAGTTAATAATAAATGTCCTACCGGTAATATCTTAAAAATTAATAAACAGGGCAATGAATGTTGCTATATTGACCGTAAAAAAAAGATATAAGGATAATTTATTTATAAATAAATATGTGGTGAGTTATAAGTAAAGTTTTATTTTAAGAACTTTCAGGGAGGTTTTTTTTTAATTTTATTTTTTTATTATATATCGGATGCTTGGCCGAGTGGTTTAAGGCGTATCACTTAAGATGATATTGCACTATGTGCATCGTGGGTTCGAATCCCACAGCATCCATTGTTCTAAAGATCCGATATATAAAGCTTAGATTATTTTAAATAAATAAAATGATTGTAGGAGGAATATTAATAAGTGTTGCATTTATTACATATTTATTTTATAATAAACCAGAATTAAATAAATACAGTTTAAAATATTATAAATTAAAATGGGGTAGTCATCAATTTTTATAATAAATATTCTATAATTTTATTTGCTTTTTGTTGTCCTATATTAGATATTTGCATTAATAATTTTGTGGGGTTTTCATTTTCGTTCAAAGTTTTCAATAATATATTCATGGATGGATAGATATCTTTAATATTCTTAGCGATTTGTTTAGATATTCCTGGAATTTGTGATAATTGTAATAAATAACAGGTTTCTTTATCGATATTATCTATTTTTTTTGTTTTTATTTTGCAATTATCAATATAATCTGTTGATAATTGTGTTTTGGTTGTTTTATTAAAATTTTGGGGTTTTTTAATTATCTTAGTGGCAAGTAATAATAAAAATGTAACTGTATCATTTATATTTTTGGTAAAAAATAATTTGATATTATCTCTATAAATGGAATTATAATAAACACTTGTTAATAATTCTTGATTGTGATTATTGTTTGAAGCTATTATATCAGTTCCTTCGATTATATAATTGATATTATCACTATCTGATGTCAATAATCTTAATTTCTGTTCCTTATATCGTCCGTCTTTAATAGAACTGATTAAATCACTCATAGTTTTTCGTTCATAAATATAAATATTTTCATCAAAAACAATATGAATATCGCCAATATCTAATTGTTTTTTAGAAATTTTGATATCATATTGATCTAAATCTCTATCTATCATATTATTATATAAAACGGTTTCGCGATTATCGACAATAATTTCTAAACTAATCATCAAATGATATTTATATATTTATATTTAAATAGAATTATATGACAAACGAAATAACGCCTAAAGAATGGGTTTTACCTAATAGAATAGGTTATAATGAAAAAGTTTATAAAAATTTTAATCCTAGTTTTTATGCAGCTAAAATTGCCAAACCTAAATGTAAATGCGATGAAGATGTTTGCGATGTAGTAGAAGATAATAAGATTTCTTTATTTCCTCAACAAAGATTTATAAGAGATTATATACAATTTGATAGTCCATATCGTGGAGCGTTATTATATCATGAATTAGGATCTGGTAAATCAGGTGCATCTATAGCGGCTGCTGAAGGTTATATTAATAAAAAAAAGATGTTTGTTTTAAGTCCTGCATCATTAGCTGTAAATTATGAAAATGAAATATTAAAAATTAGTTCAATAGGATTAAATTTAAAAAAAGATTGGACGCAAATTAAAATATCAAAAACTGATAAAACAGCATTAAATATTCTTGAAACAAAATATTTTATAGATAGTTCTATTATTAAAAAAGATGGTATTGTATGGATACCTATTTATGAAAACGATATACCCAATTCTATTATTATAAAACGAAAAGTAGATGCTGATGACAAATTAAATATAACAGCTATGATATCTCATATTATCAAAAATAGATATACATTCATTAGTTACAATGGCTTATCGCCTAATTTAATAAAAAAATTGGGTCCATCACCGTTTGATAATGCTTTTATTATTATTGATGAAGTTCATAATTTTATTAGTAGAATTGTTAATGGAAGTAAATTGGCACGAATTATTTATAGTTATCTTATGGAAGCAAAAGACGCCAAAGTTATTTTATTATCAGGAACGCCAATGATTAATAACCCTTATGAAATAGCAACATTAATTAATTTAATTCGTGGTTATATGGTTGTTTATGAATTGTCATATTCTAAAACATCCAAAACAATAACAACTGAAGAATTTATTGAAAATAATAAATATAATAATATAATCGATGAAGTCGCAATAAACAACGAAGCACGAAATATATATATATCATTATTACCTCACAATTTTAAACGAAACGATAAAAACGAAATATATAAAGAAGAATGGGGCGCGACTATTTCAAAAATGATCGAAAATATTATAAATTCGTTGAATACTATCAAAGGTATTAAAATTAACTCTAAATTCAATTCTATTAATTTCAGTGCTCTTCCAAATTCTAAAGAAGAATTCAATAAATATTTTCTTGATACGGCCGATGAAGATAATCCTAAAGTTATTAACGATGATTTATTTATGCGTAGAATTTTAGGCACAGTTAGTTATTATAGTATTAGTGGCAGTGAATTATTCCCTAGTGTTTTACCAGCTGTTAAACGAGAATTAAATATGACTGATACTCAATTTAAAGCATATGCAGAACAACGAAATTATGAAATTAAACAAGATTTAAACAAGAAAAAAGGACAAGGATTATTTAGCGAAAATACTTCTGTTTATCGTGCATTTACTCGTGCAGTTTGTAATTTTAGTTTTCCTGAAAATATTAAAAGAGTTTATCCAAAAGACATAAAGAAATTTTTAAAAGACGAAGACTATGAAACAGATGAAGATGATATATATGGTGGTGCTCCTAAAGATGCTATTAAGAAAATGAAAGAAGAATTAAAGAAAGCAAGAGAAATATCAAAACAATCAAAAGAAGATTTAAAACAATTAAAAGAAGTTGTCAAAAAAGCCAAAGAAGATAAAAAACCACTCAAAGAACTTAAAGTATTAGCTGAAAAAGTCAAAGTTTTAAATTCAAAATCTAAAGAAGACGCTGAAAAAGTTAAAGATCTAAATACAAAAATAAAAGAATTAGATGGGAAAAAACCAGCCAAAAAAGAAGAACCCGAAATTGACGCTGATGATGCTGATGCTGATGTTAATGGTAATGCCAATACTAATGGAAATGTAAATGTAAATGTGGCTGATGAGTATGGAAATCAAATGAAAATAATGATGGATAAATTAATTAAAAGTGATGCATTAGATTTAGATAATTTGAAAAAAAATTATAGTCCCAAATTCGCACAAATATTAACAGATGTTGAAGAATCGCCGGGATCAGTTCTTATTTATTCTTCTTTTAGAACTCTTGAAGGATTGGGGATATTGTCAGAGGTTCTTAATCGTCAAGGTTATAAACAAATATTATTAAAAAAGGTTGATAACAATTATTTATTCGCTGATAGTGATATATTCAATCCTAAATATGATAATAAGAGATATATTATTTTTGATAGCGATAAAGAAAAAACAAAATTATTAATGAACTTGTTTAATAGTGATTTTAGAAATATAACAAATGAAATGAAAAAAACATTACCATCAAATATAAATCAATTATATGGCAAATTAGCTAAAATATTTTGTATTACTCAAAGTGGTGCAGAAGGTATTTCTCTTAAAAATGTTCGTCGTGTTTTATTGGTCGAGCCATTTTGGAATAATGTAAGAATAGAACAAGTTATTGGCAGAGCTATTCGTTCTTGTTCTCACGAAGCATTGCCAAAACAAGATAGGAACGTACAAGTTTTTAGTTATATTATGAAATTAACACCAAAACAAATACAAAGTGATTATACAATAGATAGAAATGACAATGGATTATCAACAGACGAACATATATTAATGACCGCCGAAAAAAAGAAAACAATAATAAATAAATTTTTGAATATGTTAAAAAGTGCTTCATTTGATTGTGTGATACATTCAAAACAGAATAAACCGTTATTAAATGGTTTCAAGTGTTATTCATGGGCTTTAGGTGTTAATTATAATGATTTAGCATATACTAATAATATTAGCGATGATTATAAAATAATGAAACATAAGAATATGCAAATTAAGAAACAAAATAAAGGCCGTGTAGTAATGAAAAAAGGCATTAAATATATAGAACTAGAAAATAAATATTATGACTATTTTAGTTATATGAATGCTGGTATTTTAGTCCCAGAAAATATTTAATGATAAAATATTATAACTATTATAATATATAAATGAATTTATGTATTTATAGAACTCCTAACTCTTGTCGTTGTTGTTCTTATTTTTCTCATAATTCAACCTATTGCAAATGTCATATAAATAATGAAAATAGTTTATATGATATTATTTATAAGGCTATTGGAAGAAATGAAATAAATACTCAAGAAATATATAAATTATTTAAATATATTTATAATAATGATCAAATCTATACTAAAGAATTTATATTTAAAGGGTGTATAAAAATTTTATATACCGATAAAACAGATTATTATAAAATTTGTTATGATTGTAATTTGTATATCTACAATTTAGAAAAAAATCATTATAAAAAAGTTGAGATAATTAATAGGTTTTTTATGAATAGTTTAATTAAGAAATATAAATATTATCCAGAAATAATATTAAATAACACCGAAGACCCATTTACATTAGATACTATAACTGATATCAAAAACAAAGACGAATTATTTATTTATAGAGATGGTGAAAATAACTATTTCTTTATTGCAACAGAATTGAAATATTTCATAGAAACAAATGGATCTTGGAATCCATATACAAAAAAAGAATTTCCATCATATTTAATTAAACATCTAATTTTTTTTATTAATAAACACAAATTACAAAATAAAAAACCTAAAAATAAATATGAATGGAATTCAGTTCAACAAGCTTTCACGGATGTTTCGCAAATAATAGAAAAAATAGGATTTTATAATGATCCCAAATGGCTATTGAAATTAACATCAAGACAAATTAAAGGAATTATAAAAACCTTCAAATTAGCAGCAAGAAATAATTCAGCCAATGAAAATTATTTTAATAATATTACTGATAATAATATTTTCTATGATTTCGCAAGAGAAATAATAAAATTATTTGAAAATGGCAACGATAATTTCGTTTTATGTTGCAATTTCATAAAATCTATAGCATTATATAACGACGATTTTTATAATAATATTCCTGATTGGATGTCAGATATCGAAATGCCTATACAACCTACTATTATTACCATTCCTATTAATAATACAGTTTTCAATTCTGCTGAAATATTATATTTACTTATGAATAATGAAGAATGAAAAGAAATTACCAGATTTCGAATATAAAATGAAATTAAAAACGGCAATTTATGGTTTTGTTTTGTATTTACTATTATCTAGCAATACTGCGTTTAAACTCCTAGGAATACTATTTAATAATTCATTGGAATTATTAAATGACAAAAATGAACCATCAATATTAGCAAAAATAATTATGGCAAGTTTTATAGCTTTTATTTTATTCTTTTTTTAAATTTTTATTTCTTAGGTTTACGTCCTCGTGAAGTTGTTTTAGCTTGTTGTTCTTCAACTTGTTCTTCTTCATCAACTTGATCTTGAGATTGTTGTTCTTCATCATTATCATCATCAGTAATTTTTGTATCAGCCAATTCTGCTGAAGTAACTTCTACTTCTTCCTCCTCTTCATCGTCATTATCAACTTTCTCAGTGTCACTATCTTCGATGAATTTTGGCTTATTATTTTGAGATAACTGGAATTTAGCTGAAACAACTTTCCAGGTGCATCCAAACTTTCCGCCAGCAATCCAAATTCCAGTCAGTTCAATAATCAATTGAGTTCGACCACCTTTTAGTTTATTAATAATGTCTGTGAAAACAGTTTCGTTATTATCCATATCAAATGTATCGAAATTGAATTTGTCATTTACTCCATCATATGGAATTTTAACACGCAATGTTGGCGGATATTTTCCCACAACTTTGCCTGTTTTTGGATCTTTATCAACTTTAATCATTGGCGAAAACATACGAGAAACGAACGCTTTATTGCCATCATAATCATCTCTAAACCACGGTTCGCGATTTTCGAAAGCTTTGTCAATAATTTCAGTTTCAATTTCTTTCATCTTGTCAAGAAACGACTTAATTTTGACATTCTCGTCAAAACCTTTGAATGAAATCGTTAAATCATACTTCTTATCGATATTCTTTTTGACTTCTGGGTTTTTAATTGTCTTATCTTCAAATCCTTCACCAATGCCATAAGGCATATACATAACAGGCGTTTGAATTCTTAGTTTTTGCGGACCATAATTAACATAAATACTTTTTGAACCGGATGCCAATGTTCTGATATCAGCATATCTAAATTTAGATACATCAACATTTTTTGGCAAAATAGGAGAACTCATTGTTTATATTTATTTCTTAATTAAATCTTTAAATAAAAATAATCATTTTTTATTTTAGACAATATATAAAAAATGATTTATTTATTTAATTAAACTTTATTAAAAATATGACGAATGCTTCAAATGCTTCAAATAAACATGAAATTAGAAATAAATATCGTGAAATGCTAATAAATGATATTAAATTGACTGAAATAGAAGCTGCAGACTTAGAAATAGGTATTTTTAATGCAACTATCGATTATGCAAATTCTCTTAAAATTCCTTTGTCTTGGTCTTGTGAATTATTCATAGATAGTTATTTAAATATTGCCCGTTCTATTTATTCCAATTTAGATAAAAATTCGTATATTGGTAATGTCGAATTAATTGATAAAATTAAAACACGCAAAATTTTACCAAATAAACTTCCTTATATGGCTTGTGAAGATATTTTTCCAGATAAATGGAGAGATATTATCGAGAAACAGAAACTTAAATTTAAAGCAGCATATGAAATTAAACAAGTTTCTATGACAGATACTATTAAATGTGGTAAATGTAAAAATAATAAGATTTCATATTATGAATTACAAACAAGAAGTGGTGATGAAGCAATTACTCAATTTTATAATTGTATTATTTGCGGTCATAAATGGAAAAACTAATTTAAAACTTTATTATTATACATTTCTATATTATGGAAGGTTTAACAAACCTAGGTTCGACTTGTGCTATAAATAGTTTAATTCAAATTTTATATAGAATTGATAAATTTAAAAACCTTATTTTAAATTCTTCAACTCCTGATAATACTTTAACATTTGAATTAAAAGACTTATTTAATGCTCTCGAAGTAAATAAACATAGTATTACTCCATATAGATTTATTACCAGATTTTATGAAATATTTAAAGGTAGTTTTAGACAATACGAGCAAATAGACATATGCGAATTATTCATACTTTTAATAACTAAAATACACGACGAAACGGCCATTGATATTACTGTTAATAAATCGTTTTCAAATATATCAGAAGAACATAATTATAATATAGCACGTCATAATAATTTTAAATCTAGTGATGTCTATAACCTTTTTCAAGGTTCTCACATGCATTATATTAGATGTTTAAATTGTGATGATATTTCTAAAACTTTCGAACCATTTGTTATTATAAATCTTGATATCATGCCAAATTCATCAATTTCTAATTTAATAAATAAACATTATTCAGTAGAGACTATAAACGAATGTGACAGAATTTGCGATAAATGCAAAACGAAATCTAAATATAATAAATCTCTTTCTATTTGGAAATATCCAGATGTATTATTTTTATCATTAAATCGTTTCAATGATATGAATACAAAAAATAATGATCTTATTAATATAGATTTACAATTATTTCTAAAAAAAATTTATGTTCTTCAATCTGTTGGTTTTCATCATGGGTGTCTAAATTCAGGTCATTATAATTCCATTTGCAGAACATCAAATACTAATTTTATTTTATATGATGATAATAATGTTATTCCTATAAAAAATTTAGAACCGCTTTTAAATACTTCGACATCATATATTCTTTGTTATGATTAAAAAATTGATTTTTGTTTTTGTTTTTTTTATAATAAGCAATGCCTTATTATAAAATTTATGATTGGATTGATAAAACTAAATTGAATATAGAATTAATGAGTTTTAATGAAAATGCAATAGAATATTTAAAGGACAAAAGATATAATTTTAAATTTTTAAGTGAAAATCGCAATGCCATTGAAATCTTAAAAAAAAATCAAAATAAAATTAATTGGTTTTTATTATCTTTTAATCCAGCCGCCATAGAACTATTAAAAGCAAATCCTGATAAAATCAATTGGCATAATCTTTGTAATAATCAAAATCCAGAAGCAATTGAACTTCTAAAAGAAAATCCTGATAAAATCAATTGGCATAATTTATCCAAAAATCCAGCAGCCATAGAACTGCTAAAAGAAAATCCTGATAAAATCAATTGGCTATCATTAGCATATAATCATAATGCTATAGAACTTTTAAAAGCAAATCCTGATAAAATCAATTGGTTTATATTATCTTTTAATTGTAATGCTATAGAACTTTTAAAAAAAAATCTTGATAAAATCAGTTGGTTTGCTTTGTCTTTTAATTCGGCTGCTATAGAACTTTTAAAGAAAAATCCAAATAAAATCAATTGGGATAATTTATCCAAAAATCCAGGAGCAATTGAACTACTTAAAGAAAATGTTGAAAAAATATCATATACAATATTGTCTATTAATCCAGCAATATTCACATATGATTATGAAAAAATAAAAAAGAACTTCGAGGAATTGGGCGAAGAAATCATTCAAAAAGCTCTTCACCCCAAACGCATATTTAGATTAATTGAATTGTATGGCGAAGATGAAGTTTATAATAATTATTTTGAATAAAAAATGAATTTATAAATATAAAAAGCTATTTATAAATATGTCTAAAATAATAATTGATATTGATATATCATCATTTGAAGAAATAAAACAATATTATGATGAAGTTTTAAATACTGACAAAAGTACATATAAATCAAGTAATGACGAACCTACACCTATAAATTGTATAAATGAAATGATAAATAAACTACCTAATGAATTATGGGAAAAAAAAGATTTAACAATTTTAGATCCATGTTGTGGAAATGGTAATTTTAGTATTCCAATTATATTTAAATTATTACAATATCATGATAAAAAAACAATATTAGAACAAATATTAGAATTTAATGATATAAATGAAAATAGATTAGAAAATGTTCGTAATATCTTTTCTAATAAAAAATACAATTTACAAATAACTAATCATGATTTTATTACATTTAAAAATAATAAAAAATATGATTTAATCGTTGCTAATCCACCATACGCAAAAATATTAGAAAACGGCAAAAGAGCTTCTAAAAATCATAATTTAATTAAAGATTTCATTGAAACAGCATTGAAACAATTAAAACCAAATGGATATTTATTATTTATTACTCCAGATAATTGGATGTCTTATGCAGATAGAAATGTATTAATAGAAATTATTACATCATTACAAATTATTCATTTAGATATACACAGCGCGAAAAAATATTTTAAAAAAATAGGTTCTAGTTTTACATGGTATATAATTCAAAATTGTGCTTTTTATAAAGATATTAATATTTCTGGTATATGGAAGAAAAAAGAATATGTAAGTTCAGTTACATCAAAACAACGCAAATATATTCCATTATTATATAATCAAACAGTTCAAAATATATTAGCTAAAACAATTGATAATACGACATTACCAAAATTTGATATTAAAACTAGCAGTGATTTACACAAATATACAAAAGCAAATTTAATTAGCAATCAAAAAACAGATAAATTTAAATATAAATTAATTCATACACCAAGCCAAACAGTATATTCATCTAGACCGCATAAATTTCAAGATGGATATAAAATATTTATATCAACAACTGATAAATATAATGTATTTATTGATAATTGTGGAATGACACAATCAATTGTATTTATATTATGTTCTAACGAAGAAGAAGCAAAAAAATATTTACAAATATTACAACATCCATTATATATATTCATAAATAATATTTGTCGTTGGGGTAATTTCAATAACATAAGAATATTACAAAATTTTCCTATTCCAACAATTGAATATTCTGGTAATCATCAAGAATTATACGATTATTTTAATATTACAAAAGAAGAAATAGAATATATTTCTACTAATTTATAATCAAATTTTATAATCAGGATCACTATTATCACTTAAAATAGGATAATCATTATAATGTTTTTTATAATCTTGTAAAAATGTACTTTCGTATGCATGATATGTTTGAGCTATTATTTTTATTTTTTTATTAAATATTTCTATTGTAATTTCTGTTTTAGGTAATTCATATCCATACATTTCTATTTTACAACCCAAATTTAAATAAAATAGAAATGTATTATAAATATAACCATTTGTTTTAGAACAATCACCTGATTTTCCTCTTTCTTCTATATGATGTCCGCAAAGATATGATATAATTCTACCTTTAAGTCCTGTTCTAGTTCCACCGATTTTAACAATCATGCCATTAATTACTAATAAATATAACCATTCTGTTTTTTTAGTAAAATCTTTATTTGAAATACTTGGTATAAACTGAATTAAAGTATTTCTCTTTTTATTTCCTTGTTTTTTTCCAGATATAAATAATTCATTATCTAACGTTATATCAGCTATTTTATTAAAATAATCGTTTCTATTATATTCTTTAAATGATATAGTTTTGTCAATAGGAATTAATTTAATCCATTTTTTAATTGCTGAACTCTCATATAATTCATTAATATTTTCCAATCCTGAAATATCAGTTATATTCATTTATACCAATACTTATTTTTTAAGTTTATTCATTTTTTATATAAATTTATAAAAAAATGATTTAATATTTTATATATAAAAACATAAATGACTGCTTATTGTCTTCATCCTTATGATATCGCGGTTCCGGAGTTTAAATTTATTATGACTTGGACTGCTGAAGATGATATTGATGATACGATTGATAACATCTTAGAAACATTTGAAAAAACCGATATTAATGATATTATCAAAGATGTAAGATTGAATTATAGGTTTATTAACGAATTGTTAATTGGTTATACATATGAAACAAAACAAAATTCATATATACAATCCTTAATAACTTATGTTGATAAAGAAAGAAACGATTTGAATAAACGAACCGTAATCAAGAAGACATTTAATTTATATGTAAAGTTGATAGAATATTTATATTATAACTATTTTACAACATTTATAACAATTGATAAATATACAGATACAATTGAAGAACTGATATTATATCGAGGCTTTAATTATAGTAAATATGGCAAGATTTTAGAAAAAACAAAATTGTTGAATATTAACGAAGAATTCATAACATGTTGTTTTATGTCAACGTCTGTTTATGAAGATACAGCTCGACGATTTATTTATAATGACGATGAAACCGACACTGAAAATAATATTATGTGGAAAATAAATATACCCAAATCAAAATATAATAAATTCTATTATTCTTATTTGTCAAGTGATAAACATTATTTCAATAATCCATCGGCAATTAAACAAAAAGAAATAGAATTTTTAATGAATATGAACGCCAAATTGAAATTAATCAAAAAATATGAAAAATACAATATTTCATATTATGAATGGGAATTCGTAGATTATGAAATATTAGAAGAAGCAACTACTAATTATTTTAAAAATCTTAATAAATATGCAAATAAAATCAGCAATTCTATCAAATTGAAAAAGAAAATTTGATATAAATTTATTACTTATATTAAATTATAATGTTTGCACCTATTATTAAATTACATAACTGGATTTATAGAAATAACTTCAGTTATGATGAAAATTCAATCGAATTCTTAAAAAAAGACAATGATATCAGGATTAACTGGTCTTATTTTGTTCTTAATATCAGTAAAATTAATTTATCTACTACAAACCTCAGCCATATTCATGTTTTCAATGATAATGATAATGATAATGATAATGATAATGATAATGACAATGATAATGATAATGATAATGATAATGATAATGATAATGATAATGATAATGATAATGATAATGATAATGATAATGATAATGATAATGACAATGACAAAAAATATGAATATAAAAATTATATTTTTTTTTATTATAATGAACTTGATATTACGTGATTGGATTGATATAAATAAACTTAATTATGATATGTTAGTTTCTAATCCCAATGCAATTTCTTTAATTAAAGAAATAATTAAAAAAGATGATTGTTTAATCAATTGGC
>Ga0214923_10004121_pt1 | contig 17792 bp, 19 predicted proteins | sample LL1510_MetaG_FD_177993 | JGI IMG/M metagenome (GOLD analysis project Ga0214923, IMG submission 177993) | Freshwater microbial communities from Lake Lanier, Atlanta, Georgia, United States - LL-1510 | ecosystem: Environmental > Aquatic > Freshwater > Lake | place: USA: Georgia | collected... | reverse complement strand
GCCTTAAAGGTGGTTAGTGTTTTTAAGGGGAAGGAAAAGAGTAAGGGTTTTCTTTTCATTTTTCACCTTCACCACCTTTAAGGCATTCTCCGTGTATTCTGCGTGTATTCTGCGTTTTTCGCCTTAAAGGGTGGTTGTGTGTTTTTAAGTGGAAGGAAAAGAGTAAGGGTTTTCTTTTCATTTTTCACCTTCACCACCTTTAAGGCATTCTCCGTGTATTCTGCGTGTATTCTGCGTTTTTCGCCTTAAAGGGTGGTTGTGTGTTTTTAAGGGGAAGGAAAAGAGTAAGGGTTTTCTTTTCATTTTTTTCCTTCACCACCTTTAAGGCATTCCCTGTGTATTCTGCGTGTATTCTGCGTGTATTCTGCGTGTATTCTGCGTGTATTCTCCGTGTATTCTGCGTGTATTCTGCGTGTATTCTGCGTTTTTCAAGGGAAAGGGGGGTCGTAGGGGGACTACGGATATTATTTTTTCTTTTTTTCTTCCTTTCCTTTAAGGCATTCAGAAGCATTTTATGTTAAGGGGCGAATTATTTTTTCTGTAAAAAATCTCCAAACTTATCTAAATTCAAACCACCTATCATTGACTTTGCTTTATCAACTAATGGAATCATACCTTCCATTTGTGTCATAAGATTTTGTTGTTGTTGAATTAATTTTTCTGTTTCTTTCGTTAAACCATTTATTCCTCCTTCACCAAGAACATTTTGTAAATTATTATAAGCTTCTGAAAAAGTTGCAGCATAATCAATATTATATTTTCTATTTTTACTATTTTGTGAATTCATATTTGACATTCCACTTACAGCTTCTTCTTCTTGTGTTTCTTGCGTTTCTTGCGTTTCTTGTGATCCTTGTGAATTTTTCTCACTTTTTTTATCTTCCACCTTTTTTTTGACTTGCGATTTTACTTCTGCTTTTTTTTCCTTAATTTCATTTAAGGTTTCGGATTTATCTTCATTTTCTAATCCTTCGTAAATATAATATTTATTGTCAATTAATTCATTTATCATAAATATATTTGTTAAAATTATTGAAGTTAGTAATACTATTATCATATTTTTTGTAAAATAATAAGTAATAAAACCCACCAAAACAAAAAACGCAAGAGGTTTTGTTTTATAAGTAAAAATAAAACTAAAAATATTTATTAATGCAATTAACGTCACTAAATATAAAATATATTTATTACTTAATAATTTATTCAAATTTTGTATTTTCATAATATATTATATTATATATTTTTAAAAATAATATAAAATTGAAATATTATTTATATTTTATGATTGTGAAAATATTGAGGAATTTATACATACACAAATGAATACATACATTGCACAAACAACACCATATTATGAATTAGTTTTTTGTGAATTACATCATAAATTAATACATGGAAAAACGCCAAATAGTTATCAATTTATAGATGGACATTATATTCTTACTTATTCATTTAGTGCTGATAATTTTTACCATTTTTCCAGTTTAAACGATGATGACAATGACGAACGACACGAAGAAAACACCAATTTATATTCAAATATAGAAAATATTTTGACACAAACTGAGTATATATATGATGTATACTTGTCACAAGTTGAATGTATGAGACTCCACCCATATATTCGCAATTATTATAACATTGTCACAAATTATACATATTTTACATTAAATATAGCACAAAGAATTCAATTGTCCACAGGAGAACAAATATGTATATTAAAAACATTTTGGATAAGAATTATACAAAAAAAATGGAAAAATATTATAAAAAAGAGAATAGAATTCGTTCGTGAAATGAAATGTGTAAAAAATATAATATATAGAGAAATTCATGGACAATTTCCTAAACATCTTAAATATCCCACTTTAAGGGGAATGTTAATGAATTTATAAAAGTTGTTATAATTACTTTCTTTATAATTATTTTGAATAAATTGCACCAACTAAAAATAAAAAATGAGACAAACTAGATCATTTTTCAAAAGTAATAAATCTATTTATATTTTTCTGATAAATATATATCATCATGTCAAATCAAACTAATTATAATCCTGAAAATACTGGAGAACAAAATACACAAAATACAGAAAATCCTGAATATACTGGAGAACAAAATACAGAAAATCCTCAAAATCCTGAAGAAGGAGATGATCAAGAAGTATCCTTTCATTATGACAATCGTCCTAATCCTGAAAATACATCACATACAGATCATAATGATACTGATACAGATGAGATAGGAAGAAAACAAAGGGAAGAAGATCCTGAAGCAGCATACAAAATGTTTGATTCTGAAATACGTGGAGGTAAAAATAAAAAAAAAATTAAACGATAGATAACGATAGATATAAAAATCAAAATAAAAACATTAAAAAACGAAAAACAAAAAAAACAAAAAACAAAAAAACAAAAAAACAAAAAACAAAAAACAAAAAAACAAAAAACAAAAAAACAAACAACAAAAAAAACAAAAAAATAACAAAAACAAAACACAAAACACAAAAACAAAATATAAAAAAAATGAAGTAATAAATGTTATTCATAATAATTTATTTTTTTCATTCGTGATTTCTTTTTTTATTTGATATGCATTTTTTAATTCTTCAACACTATTTTTGTCAGTATTGTTTAATAAATCATATTCTATAATATGTGTCAAATGCTTTTCAAGTAATTCAAAATAATAAATTTGTTGTTTTTGTTCATCTAAAATATTGTGATGTATGTCATTATATATATCAATTACTTTATTTAATAAGTGGTTGTCTTTTTTTTTTAGTTGTAATTCTTTAATTTTTTTTTTAATAATTTTTTTTTTTTTTTTTATTTCGGTTTCAATAATTTCTAATTTATCTTGAGTATTTTTCATATATGAATTTATATTATTTTAAAATAAAAAATATTTTCTATAATTATAAATGTCTAAAATTAATACCGAACCTTTACTCTCTGCTGAAAATAATAAATATGTGATGTTTCCAGTGATATACAACGATATATGGGAGATGTATAAAAAGCAAATAGATTGTTTTTGGAGACCTGAGGAGATAGATTTATCAAAAGATTTAAATCACTGGAATAATATGTTAAATGAAGATGAAAGGAATTACATTTCAATGATTTTAGCATTTTTTGCAGCGAGTGATGGTATAGTATTAGAAAATTTAGCACAAAGATTTATGAATGATGTCCAAGTGTCTGAGGCAAGAGCATTTTATGGTTTTCAAATAGCAATGGAGAATATTCATAGTCACACATATAGTTTATTAATTGATACTTATATAAAAGATACAGATCATAAAGATAGATTATTTAATGCAATCAATAATTTTAAATGTATTCAAAAGAAATCAGTGTGGGCACAAAAATGGATAAATGATAAAAGGAGTTCATTTGCATGTAGACTTGTAGCATTTGCTTGTGTAGAAGGAATATTTTTTTCTGGTGCTTTTTGTAGTATATTTTGGTTAAAAAAAAGAGGTTTAATGCCAGGTTTAACATTTTCAAATGAATTAATATCAAGAGATGAAGCTTTGCATTGTGAATTTGCGGTTTTATTATACAGCAAATTAATAAAAAGGATAAACAAGCACAGGATTCATGAGATAATAAAAGAAGCAGTGGATATAGAAGTAGAATTTATTTGTGATGCATTGCCATGTAGATTGATTGGTATGAATTCAGATTTAATGAGCAATTATATAAAATTTATAGCTGATAGATTATCAGTTCAATTGGGTTATGAAAAGATATATAATATTGCGAATCCTTTTAATTTTATGGAATTAATAAGTTTAGAGACAAAAACGAATTTTTTTGAAAAAAGGATTTCTGAATATGCGTTGGCAAATAAAGAAAATAAGGATAATGCGTTTGAATTAACAGATGAGTTTTAGAATAAACATCCAAACAATGAATGTTATATTAAATATAATATTAAATATATACATTTATATTAAAATTATAAAATGATTACTTGCGATTATAATGGAGGTTTAGGGAATCAATTATTTCAAATATTTAATTGTATTAGTTATTCATTAGATCATAATATTGATTTTTTTTTTATTTACAAAAAAGTTTTAGTAAGATCGTTAAACAATCATACCGAAAGATGCACTTATTGGGATAATTTATTAAATAATTTACATAAACTAAATAATGATATAATTATTAATAAAGATTTTATAGATGATGTTAATAATACTATTGATACGAATGAAAATATTGATTCAATTAATGCAAATGAAAGAAACGGTGTAAATGATAGAAATATATCATTCTTGACAAAAATTATAAATTTAAATCATATAAAAAAAAAGTATTTAAAAGAATCAAGATATAATTATGATAAATTAATAAATATTACGACAAATTATAAAACACAAGATATTATATTTGTGCTATCAGGATACTTTCAATCTCCTAAATATTTTTGCCATAATCAAAAACAAATTATAAATATTTTGAATTTAAATATGAAAAAAAGAAACGTTTATAATAAATTTTTAAAAATTTATAATAAACTTTTATTATCAAATAACTATAAGATTAATAATGATTTTTTTACAAATTTTATATCTATACATTTTAGAATAGGTGATTATGCTAGATTACTACACACATATATCATATTAGATGTTAATTATTATATTAATTCTTTGAATTATATATTCAAAAAAATTCGTAATTCAACATATTATAATTCAACTTTATATATACTTTATTTCTGTGAAGACGAAGATTTTAATAATATTCAAAGTATTATTCATAAATTAAATATTCTTTTTGATAATTTAATATTTATTAAAATTAATTCATCATCTCATAATCATAATGAAAAAATAAATAATATTTCTTTTGAAGACTGGGAACAAATGCTATTGATGTCGTTGTGTCAATATAATATTATTGCAAATAGCACATTTAGTTGGTGGGGTTCTTATTTAAATGAACATGCAGATATTATATGTTTTCCTGAAATATGGTTTAATAAGAATAACGTTAAAAAACTTAATACTAAAGATTTATTAGACACAAGTATATTAGGCGATAAATGGATTATGATAAAAAATTCATAACAAAAAAATATTTATATGTATTATAATGGCATTTTTAATTTCAAATAATAACGTCTTTATAACACTAATTGTTGGTGTTGTTTTGTTAATAATGTTTTTTTTATTATTATTTTCTTTAATCAATTATTTTAGATCCAATAGTTCTAGATCCAATAGTAGTCTCTTAGATCTTTATCACCCTCGCTATCTTAGGATTAATGATCAAGGACGAGTAGTGTTACGTTCTCCATCAAATTCATCAAATTCTGCATCAATTTATCCACCAAATTCTCCATCTTCTTCTTCAAATTCATCATATGTTACAGCAAGATCAAGCTCAAGCTCAAGCTCAAGCTCAAGGTCAAGCTCAAACTCAAATGATCAGAAAGCAAAATCTAAATCAAGACAAAAAACTAAATCTAGAAGAAGAACCAATAAATAAATAAATAATTATTTGTTCTTTGTTCGTTAAAAGTCATTTATCATAGGATTCGTCCCACGAAGGACCAAAGGTTCTACGATTTATTAAAAAAAAAAATATTTATATTTATTATAATGGCATTTTCAATTAATGAAAACATTATAATATTAATAGTCATCGTTATTTTAATGATAATATTTTTTTTATTAATATATTCTTTCATGTTTGGTTCATATCTTTTAAGATCCCGTTCCAATATCAATAGTGTACCCACCAGAGCACAAGCACAACAAGCATCACAACCATTAGCTGAAGCACAATATGCACCTGGATCACCTAGAACCAACGGCAACCTACCTGTAGCTCGTCCAGTTAGTCGGAGATCCAAAACTAAATCAAGGCAAAGATCTAGAAGTATACGAAGGTCCAAGTCCAATAAATAGTTTTGTTAAGCATATGAAATAATTTATAACTAAAAAATATTGATATATATTACAATAAAGACTTTAATTGATACAATTATAATAATAGTTGTTTTAATTTTTGCGAACATTATATTTATTTTATTACTTAATTCTCTTCTATTCAAAAAAAAACTCGTTCTCGTTCATATTCAAATTCATCTATATCATCTTTTGGTTCATAAACACACTATCCATATCCAACAGAAACAAAAGCTACATTTTTTAGAAGGTCTAAAATTAAATCTAGACAAAGAACTAAAACTAGTCGAAGGTGAAGGTATGTTTCGTGCACTAGAAATCACATTAGCCTCAGCAGGCAATAATGTCCCTACCTCTCCATGCACGATAAAAAATATATTTATTTTTCATATTTTTAATGATTGCATTACATTTTTATAATTAACATTTTTTTTTTCAATATCACTATAACCCTCTTTTTGCACGATAGTTAAAGGAATAATTAAATACCAATTATCTTTTTGTTGTAGTTTAAACCAATATTTATCAATTGCATATAAATTATGTAAATGGGGATATTCAGATAATTTTAAAATTCCATCTTTAATATTTCTTATTAGTTTCGGCAAATAATTGTAATTCACTAAATAACCAGTTGTTGTTTGACAACGTTGCACTTTTACACAAGAACTACAATCATCTATATATGTAAAAGGGGGAATAATGTTTCCTGATATAAGTATTACATCCCATGATATATTTTTTTTAAAAAAATCGTTTATTTGTTTTTTAAATAAATCAAAATTCAAGAATAAAATATCATCTTCTAAAACAAGAACATGATTCATTTCATTTTTTAAAGCGTTCATTAAAATAGATAAATGACTAAGAGAACAACCCAAAGCACCATTTCTACACTCAATAGCATTAAATCTTTTGACTTTATTTATTAATCCTAATTGTGCCATTTGATTCTCAAAAAAGACTTTTCTATCTTCCCTTTTTTCTAAATTTATATAATAGATATTTTGTATATCATCAAAACATTTAATACTTATATTTGAATTGGTTGATAACATAAAATAATATATATAAAATAAAAAAAAATATTTATATATTTGTCATCTTGAATTATGGCTGAGCGCAGAAAAATAGATAATGTGGGTTTCCATTCACAGGAATCGCCCTCACCCCTCACCCCATATACGGCTCTTCCAACGCATACAACACGAAACTCACTCACAAACACACTCACACACAAATACACAACACACTCGTTAATGCTTTTTAGAACTAAATTTAATTTTATTGTTTTTGATATTATCAGGAATTTTAATAAATGAATTTGATTTTTCATCCATATTATTAATATTATCATTCAGTTGTATTATTTCTTCTACTTCTTTTGAAGTATATATCTTCTCCATATTTTTCCTATTTTCGATTGTTGGATAATATGGAATATTACTCCAATCATTAGTTGGATTTATAAAAGATTTTGTTTTTATTAAATTTGGATGTATTATTTCTCGTTTAGGATATCTTAATCTTAAATCATAATTATAATAATTCTGACTTTCAAATCTTACATTTGTTAAAAAAGTTTTTATATTTATAAAATAAATATAATCTCTTATATTTGGATACAAATTATCGTTTGGATTTTCTGATAATTTATCTATAGAATAATTTAATTCATTTATTGTTATTAATCCATCTTTATAATCATCGTTTGTCGCCCTCCATGGATCTTTTCTGTTAATTATTCTATTTACACCATCAAACAAATGCAATATTTTTGGACTGCCTATTGGATAAAAATTACTTCTATCTATTTTTAAACCAACTTTCTCACATCTAGTTTGTAATACATTATCTTCCATTCCCCAACCCCAAAAATTAGGAAAACCATTAGTTTTTTCAAAATCAACACCTTTTATTGAAAAGATTCCCCCTAAAGCATATTTGAAACCATAAAAATGCTTTACCACACCAATTTCTGTTTCATAATCTAAAATATTTGTAAAAGGAATAGTATCAACATCATTAAAAACAAATGTTATATTTTTATAAAATTGTGAATATTTCTTTTTCATAGCAATAAAACCAATATTTTTAGTCGCTCCACGATTAAATGTTCTAGAATCACATTGATGCGAAAAATATATTTCATAATTATTTTTATATGATGTCGTATTATCTAATATATTACATAAATAATTATTAAAAAATATCCTATGCTCTATTCTATTTCTATAAGGCACAATAAAAATAAATTTAGGCACAACTATATTTGATTCCTTTATATTTTCATTGATTAAGTTATATTTTATTTCTCCTTCATCATAATTGTTTATTTTATCTGTATCTGGATTATTCATTTTATTTTTTTCCATAGAAACTTTGTCTTTGAGAAAGTTATCCTCAACGAACTTTGTTTGTTGGGAATGTTGGGAATGTTGGGAATGTTGGGAATGTTGGGAATGTTGGGAATGTTGGGAAGAAAGCGACAGCGATGAATTATCATATAAATTTGGATTAGGATAATTCATCTTATTTAAATTTCTCATATCAATATCATTTAAATTTATTTTGTTATTCAAATAATTCATATTTCTTAATTTTTTTATCCTATTAAAATTACTCATCTGATCTATTATTTTCATAGTATGTTATGTATATTTAATAATATTTGTGATTTAACAAAATTAAATTAAATATATTTATTTACATAATTAAATGTCTTATAGTCAAAAAGAAAAAATAAATATTGTATTAGATATCGTTAAAAAATTGAAAAATTTTAAATTAATAAATAATCAATATATAGACTTATATGATGAACAAAAATTCACATTTGTCAAAGAATTTAAGTTAATTTGTAATCAATATATCAAAGATACTGATAATATAAAGGAATACAAAGGCGTTTTATATTTTGAAGAAATTGATAAAAAAATAGAATATTATTTGCCAAATGTAAAAGGAAGAAAATCTTTATTTGTAATCAGGAAAAAAAATAATATATAACAGGTGCATGCATGCATGCGGATCACTACACCACACGATTTGTTAATAAACATTTATTAATATTATTAATATTTTTTTTATTTTTTTTATTTGGTTTTCTATGCTCATATCCATTAATTCTCTCTCGTTCAATCAAATTCCAAAATTGTGTTAATTCATTTATGACAGATTTAAACCATAATTTATTTCTTTCAACTAACACACAACTTATTTGTTCTAAATTCCAATAAATAATAGAAATCCAATTATAATTATAATTTTTCTCATATTTATCAATATACGTTTCAATTAATGAATCAAGATTTTCATTAGTGAAATCTATATCGTAAATAAAATATTTATAAAATGGTTCTTTTTTATCATTAATAAAATATAATATTATTCCTTTATATAATCCTAAATTATTGTCAAAAAAATCTTTTTCATTATCAAATTCAACAAACTTTGTTTCTAAAAAATCACATTCATCCAAATCACAGACTTCCATTTGAATCTGCATTTGTATCCAATACTCTTTTTTAGGTATTCCATTTATTTCTCTATTAACAATATTCTTGATTTCCAACATCCTTCCATATTTTATTTTTTTTTCATCATTATTAATTCCATCAGGTGAAGCCCCAATAAAATAATAATCTTTATGTTGAATACAACCAAATGCTTGTATTGTAGTATTATAAAGTAATTCATAAATTAAAATAGATAAAGGTTCATATTTATTTCCCCAGTGAAGTGTGTTCTCAACATTTATAATTGTTTTTTTATCTGTATTTTTAGTCATAAATTCTTCACCATTTTCTGCGGTGTATAATTCCGAAAGAATCATATTATCAATTTTTGGAGCGTCTTTATCAAACACACACGATAAGGAGTCCAAACTATGTTTATGTTTCCTCTGCATGTTATATGAATCGCATTTTTCATATATTAATTGATTTTGTATATTTTGATTTTCAAAAACTTTATAGATATTGCTTGCGGTTAACATATTATTTCTTAAATTATACCATTCAATACTTTTTTGAATGGGTTGTGGGACGTTCATGAGATAATCTAGTTTGCGTTTTATAAGTTCAATGTCTGGTTTATTCAATAGCGGAACAGCACTTCTTTGTTGACAAGATCTGAAAGGCACAAAATATTTAAAAAATATTTTTTTTGAAATATGTATAATATTTAATATCTCTTCTTCAAATAATTCTTTTTCTTCATTTTCAATATCATACTCATTGGAATGTGACAACAACCCTAATTCACAAGGTTTTTGAATTGTATTAACGTTGTCTGTGTTAATATTTGTTTTGTCTTCCTTAATATATTCTTTCAGAAGTAAAGGTGTCGCATAATCTGATTTGTTTTTTGGCTTATCTTTGCAAGCATTTTTATATATGTCAAAAAAAAAAAAATTATAATGCACAAAAATAAGTTCTTCTATATTCTCTGTAAAAATTTCATTAAAGTTTTCTTCACTCATAATTTTAATATTTTCAGTTATAAATTCTTCCATTACATCAAGAATATTATTTATGATTTTAAAATATTCTTCTTCTTCAAATATATACAATATATTCATATTCTCATTATTAAAAATATCAAATATAAGTTCTTGTTTTAATTTTTCATAATTGTTATTAAAAATATTTATCATTTATATTATTTAAAATAATGATTTTAATTTAAAATATTTAAATTTATAATATTTTTAATTTTCACACATTAGGATATTTCGTTATTGTCTAATTTTATAATATTCATATTTTTAGTAAAAAAAAAAGAATCTTTATTAATTCTCCTTCTTTTTAAATTACATTCAAGACATGAAATTAATACATTATCATGATCATGACCTTTTCTATTATCAATTCTATCTAACGTCCATTGCGTATTTTCTCTTACAAATTTATATAATATTAATATTAATCTTTGGCAATAAAAACACTTCAAATCACAATCTAATAATAAATCCAATAATACATAGATACAAATAAACTTTTTATTATTAAAAATTCTTTTTATAATATCTTGTTGTTTGTATCCAATAATTTTTTGTTTAATATGAATTAATAATATATCTAAATGTTTTGATACATTTGTTTTATCCAAATCATATTTATGATTTAATTCTTTAAATTTTATTTCTATCGTATCATTTAATATTTTGTCATCTAAGATATCATTATCACTATTAATATTATGAATATTATTAACATATTTTTTTTTATTTATTAATGAAGGACATATATCAACACAACTTATACAATTCACAGATTTAGATTTATACATATTTTGCAAAAGAACTATTAATAAAAAATATTGATATTCATAATTAAAATAATAATTATATAAATAAAGATTGTTTGTATAAACTCTCATCTTATTTTTTTTTGATTTTTCTTGTATTTGTATTTTCTTATTTTTAAAATTAGTATCGGAAATATAAATTTGTTTGGATGAATCATTAAGGATGCAGGGGGTGCAGGGAATGTAGGGGTCGTTGTCGTTGTGATGATAACTTTGGTTATTCTTCTCCGCATGATGCGGATGCGGAGAATAACTTTGTCTTTCAGAAAGTTTCTCTACTAACTTTGTTTGTTGAGAAGAAGATTTCTGGGAGAGGAAGTTAGTTCCCATTCTATCCCCTTCAACAAAACTTTTATCCTCTCCTATCTCCTGCAAATTTACCCCACAACCACAACCACAACTACAACCACAACCACAACTACAACCACAACCACAACTACAACCACCACTTAGTATCCAATCTTCAAATATTTCCATTGATTCAAAAACAGATTCACTTTTCTCATTTTGTTTTGGAATTATTAAGTCTTTAATAATTTTTGTATTATTTATATTTTTTGTATCATTTGTATTTTTTGTATCATTATAAATCATATATAATGATTGTTATAATATATTAGAATTATAACAATAATATATATACGATAAATGGAAGAAATATTATTAAATGAGAATATCTATAATGGTGATAATAAAAATACAACAATTACAAATGATGAATATGTTCAAGATAAAGAAAAAGATACGGATGCTTTGACTGCAAAAACACGCTCTACATCGTCAAGTGATATTATAAATAAATATACATTGTCAAGTGATTCACTAGAACATAATGAAGAAGAAAACAATGAAAAGAAAAAACATAAAGATAATAATGAAAATAATATTTTGAAATATAAAAATATGTTAATCAATGGAAATAAATATTATCAAAACAATCAAGATATGAATTCATTAAACAATTTAAATAAATTGGATGTTTTTTTAGAGAATGAAAAAAAAATGAATGCTTATGAGAATTGGAATAAATTAAATAAAACATATAAACTGAGAAAATTGTTAGAATATGCTTTTGTGTACAAACAAGAATATAATTTAGAAGAAGAAAAATATAATATATTAATTTTGTTCATTAAGGATAATTTAAACAAAAATAAATTTAATAAAATAAAAGATGTTGAATATGATAAAAAGTCAGGAGTCGTAAAAGGAATAAATGGATTATATTTTAATAAGATAAATAATAATTTTACAATTAAAAATTATGACAATAATATCAATACAACTAAAAAAAATATTAAAAATTTCTCATGATGATTGGTATGTGCTGAATATTTGCATTATTGAATAATAAATATAAATCTTCAGGGTATCTTATCAAGTTATAAGTCAACATATTTTTTTGTTTCATTACACCGACCGCCAGTGTAATTTTCTCTCCTATCCTCCGTAATTTCACCTCAAAGGTGTATAAATAATTGTTATAACAAAAGGTGTATAAACAATTGTTATGACAAATAAAATAATTTAATATCGATTATTATTATTAAGAAATGAATAAAAAAATAAAATTTTCATTTTATATATTTATTTTAGTATTAGTAATTTGTTCTCCTGTTATATATATATCATTACATAACTTTTTATTAAATCTAACATCCTATAAAATAAAAGACACATTTGTTCCCAGTAATACAAATAATAAACTACGATTATATAATATTGACAACAAAGATGTTAAAACAATAGAAGAATATGGATTATATCCTAATTCTATAAATAAACCTATATTAAATACTTATCCTTTAACAAGTGATCGTCATTTTTCACACTCAGGATATGCATATAATTGGCGGCGTTATCCTGTTTTTGAATTACCATCTTTTACACAAACAACAAATAATTTGAGATATTATAATAATCCTGATAACGGAACATGCACGCCATCTGAATTTTGTTTTACATTGTATAATGATAAAGAAGTAAAATCCAATCAAGTTTTTCCCTTAAAGGAGGTGGATAATGGTGATGGTGCAAGAGTTGGATATGGTAGAACAAATGCAAATTTATTGTATTTTTCTATTCCAACAAATGAAAATATTTATTACTAATACAAATACTTCAAATACTTCAAATACTTCAAATGCTTCAAATACTTCAAATACTTCAAATACTTCAAATACTTCAAATACTTCAAATACTTCAAATACTCCAAATACTTCAAATACTTCAAATACTTCAAATACTAATACTAATGTGGGTGTTATAAAGATATCGAAAGTTGAGTCCGTCTTGGACTTTATATTGAAATTAGGTGGTGCCGTGACGTTCTGATTAGTCGCATCGCACATCGCACACAAAGAACATGAACTGGTTTGGATTTAGTCTTGCGAACTCACGAGGTTGTGCGTATACGAGTCTTGCTTGCATTGCATTAACGTGGTCTCACTGCAATTAAATTATTATATACAACCTGTGTATGTGTAAAATAATTTAAAATTATATCTAATAATATGAAAATAAGATATGATTAATAATTTGATGTTTGTCATTAAAAGAAATGGAAGTCTAGAAGAAATGTCTTTTGATAAAATTTTGAATCGTATTAAAATAATTGGTAAAAAAAATAATATTTCAATTAATTTTCAAGCAATCGCTATGAAGGTGATAGATCAATTATATGACAACATATCTACAACAAAAATAGATGAATTAATAGCCGAGCAATGTGCTTCTTTGATGACAACACATTATAATTATGGAATATTAGCATCACAGATAATAATTTCAAATCATCATAAAAATACATTAGATAGTTTTACAGATTATGTGCAATCGTTATATAATTATGAAAAATCATCAAAAAAATGTATAATTCATAAACAATATTATGATTTTATCATGACCTTTGGAGATTATTTAAATAGTATCATACATATGGAAAGAGATTTTCTTTTTGATTATTTTGGGTTCAAAACATTAGAAAAGTCATATTTAATGAAATTAGATAAAAAAGTTGTAGAAAGACCACAATTTATGTTAATGCGTGTGGCAGTATTTATTCATTTTGAAAATATTAATACAATATTATACAATGTTGACAACGACAATGATAAATACAAAGAAAGACTTGATAAAATTTTAAAAGATATTAAAGAGACTTATGATTTAATGTCATTAAGATATTTTATACACGCAACACCTACTTTGTTTAATTGTGGCACACAATATCCTCAATTAAGTTCTTGTTTTTTAATAGCTATGCAGGAAGATAGTTTGGAAGGAATTTATGACACTTTAAAAGATTGTGCATTAATTTCGAAACATGCTGGAGGAATAGGTATGCATATTCATAACATAAGATGTAAAGGATCTACGATATTAGGCACACAAGGACAATCAAATGGAATTGTTCCTATGCTGAGAGTTTTTAATAATACTGCGAGATATGTAGATCAAGGTGGTGGAAAAAGAAATGGTAGTTTTGCCATATATTTAGAACCTTGGCATCCTGACATTGTATCATTCTTGGAAATGAAAAAAAATCATGGCGACGAAGAACTTAAAGGAAGAGATTTATTTTATGGTCTATGGATTCCTGATTTATTTATGAAAAGATTAAAATCAAAAGAATACAATGAATGGTCTTTATTTTGTCCCAATGAATGTAAAGGTTTATCTGATGTATATGGTGAAGAATTTGAAAGACTTTATATTCAGTATGAAAAAGAAGGCAAAGCCAAAAGCACAATCGATGCAAAACAATTATGGTTTTTAATATTAGATTCACAAATGGAGACAGGAAATCCTTACTTATTATACAAAGACTCAGCAAATAAAAAATCAAATCAAAAAAATATTGGAACTATTAAATCGTCCAATCTTTGCACAGAGATAATTCAATATTCTGACAAAAATGAAACATCCGTTTGTAATTTAGCATCAATAGGTTTACCATCTTTTATCGATGTTGAAAATAAAACTTTTGATTACGAAAAATTACATTCAGTTGTAAAAGTAATCACAAGAAACTTGAATAAAATAATAGATAAAAATTATTATCCAACATATAAAACAAAATTAAGTAATTTATCACATAGACCTGTTGGGATAGGAGTTCAAGGATTGGCAGATACATTTATATTAATGGAAGTGCCATTTTATTCAGCACAAGCATTAATTATAAATGAATTAATATTTGAAACTATCTATCATGCATCACTTGAAGAAAGTAATAACTTGGCAAGACAACGATATGAATATTTTTTAAATTCTTCAATAACTGATTATGATTCTTTAAGAAAAAAAAGTAATAATATTAATTTGTGTGATGTTTTATATGAAAATGAAAATATGCAATTATTAAATATAGAATTTATAAAGTTATTTTTAAATAAAAATCATAATGAAAAATTAGATGTAAATAATACTAACGTTATTGATAATATTCCAACTTATATGGGTGCATATTCTTCATTCATCGGAAGTCCCACATCCGAAGGAATATTACAATTTGATTTATGGAATGTAGTGCCAAAATATAATCGTTATAACTGGAACCTATTAAAGCAAAATATCATTAAATATGGAATTCGAAACTCTTTATTAGTAGCACCGATGCCAACTGCCAGCACTTCACAAATTCTTGGATTCAATGAATGTTTTGAACCTTTTACAAGTAATATTTACAGCAGATCAACTATGGCAGGTGAATTTGTAGTTGTCAACAAATATTTAATGAAAGAATTGATTGATCTAAATTTATGGAATGATGAATTAAAAAACAGCATTATTTCAAATAAAGGAAGTATTCAACATTTAACAAATATATCACAAAAAATTAAAGACAAATATAAAATCGTTTGGGAAATCCCCATGAAACATTTAATAGATATGTCTGCACAAAGAGGTGCTTTTATATGTCAAAGTCAAAGTTTAAATTTGTGGATGGAAGAACCTCTGTATAATAAACTCACATCGATGCATTTTTATTCATGGCAAAAAGGATTAAAAACAGGTTTGTATTACCTGCGAAGAAAAGGCAAACACCATGCACAACAATTCACAATCGAACCTACAATTCATGCACAAAATAACGAAAACACGATTTGTGACTCATGTTCTGCATAAGTTATCAACTATTGACTACTACATTATTAGACTATTAGATTTATAAGTTTTTATAATTGTTTTTTTATTCACAATTATATATAAATGTCATTAAATCTTAATCTAACAAAAAAAAATAAACATTTTATTTTATTTCTCATATTAATATTGGGATTATTATTATCATCCTTTTTGGGTGTGGGATTCAATAGTTATACAGGTTATAGCAGAAACTTAATGAATATAAACTTAAAAGAAGGTTTAGATGAAGGGGTGATTTATTATGGACCCAATGGTTCTAGTGCAAAACTTGTCACAAATAGTGATGGAACAACTACAATACAAATAACTAAATCTGATGGCACAATAACCACATATACAAATACAAATACAAATACAAACACATATTATGGTGAAAATGGATATACTGCAACTATAAAAACTAACACTAGTGGAACAAATACAACTTATGAAATTACAATCATGGATCCTAATGGCAACACAGAAACTGTTTATAAATCAAACACAGGAGACATATATACATCTACTAATATTTCTGATAGTAATGTAGATAATTATAATCATTATAATGGAACAATTAATCCAGTTGTATATTATGGACCAAATAATTCGATAGCTAAAATTATAAATATAAATGGAACGAATCAAATTGTCGTCACTAACAAAGATGGTTCCACAAATGTCTATTTAATAAATAGTGACAATCAATATAATGATGCAACAAATGTAAAAGTGTTTTATGGTCAAGATGGAAGTTCTGCACAAATAGTTCAAAAAGATGGAAAGCAAGTAGTAAAAGTAACAACAACTGATGGTGATATTTTGTATTATTATACTGATTATAATATGGTAGATGTTAATAATGCATCAGGTGCGTATGGTGGAGAAATAACACAAGTAGAAACTGCATCTGGAAATACTTATACCCAAATTTCAACACCTTATTCAACTCCGAATAATATAAATAATATAAATTATAATGATTATTATAATTCTTTACCAAAAGGAATTCCCAAACGATTAATTCCAAAAGGTCAAGAAGATTTATATATTTTAAAATCGCAAGTAGTGCCTCCTGTATGTCCTGTTTGTCCTAATCCTATTTATTCTGAGGAATTCAATGCAAAAAGATGTCCTCCTTGCCCTCCATGTGCTAGATGTCCTGAGCCTGCGTTTGATTGTAAAAAAGTTCCTAATTATAATGCTTTTAATCCAAATTATTTACCTATTCCTGTATTAAACGATTTTAGTCAATTTGGAATGTAAAATCTGTAGCCCTGTAGGGGACTAGCCCCCCTACGACCCCCCTTTCCCTTGAAGAACGCAGAATACACGCAGAATACACGCAGAATACACGCAGAATACACGCAGAATACACGCAGAATACACGCAGAATACACGCAGAATACACACAGAATAAACGCAG
>Ga0214923_10004120_pt1 | contig 17799 bp, 19 predicted proteins | sample LL1510_MetaG_FD_177993 | JGI IMG/M metagenome (GOLD analysis project Ga0214923, IMG submission 177993) | Freshwater microbial communities from Lake Lanier, Atlanta, Georgia, United States - LL-1510 | ecosystem: Environmental > Aquatic > Freshwater > Lake | place: USA: Georgia | collected... | reverse complement strand
ATGTCGCGTAATGTTGTGCTTCAGAAATTAATGATCCAACATTTTCAATTCTATCTTGAGATAATTCACTACCATCGTCTAGGTATTCTTTGTAGTTAATCATTTTTATCAACTGCTCTATCAGCTCTCCAGGATTTGTATTAAGCGAATTAATTTTCAACTTTGAAATAACTTTTTCTAATTCTACAAATGATTTTTTTGCTCTGGAATTTAGCGATTCACAATTATCTATCAGTGAAAGCGAAGAAAGGATACTTCCTTGATTATTGAAATGCCAAGCAAGGAATTTTTCTAGGCTAGAGTCGCCTATGCTTCGAGTAGGAACATTTGCGATTCTTCTAAAACTTACTTCGTCATTTGGCTGATAGATAAATTTTAAGTAGGCGATAATGTCCTTGATTTCTTTTCTATCATAAAATTTTGTACCCCCAACAATTTTGTACGGAATCCTGAAATTAATGAAAGCTTTTTCTAAAACTAAGCTTTGAGCATTAGTACGATACAGGATAGCGAATTCGTCGTATTTTCTGGCTTTAATTGCATATTGACTATAAATCCTATCCGCTACAAAGTGCGCCTCTTCCGATTCGTCCCTCAAGCTATGTACGTGCACTGGCTCTCCGCCTTCCAGTTCAGTCCAGAGCTTTTTATCGGTGCGATTTTTATTATTCTCTATTACTTTTTGAGCTGCTTTCAATATGTTGTTAGTAGATCTGTAATTTTGCTCTAGTTTAATTACAGTTGCGCCTATAAAATCTTTTTCAAAATTTAAAATGTTTTTAAAATCTGCTCCTCGCCAACTATATATAGACTGCCAATCGTCACCCACGACACATATATTTTTTTCTTTACCAATGAGATGTTTCACGATTGAGTATTGCGCGCTGTTGGTGTCTTGATATTCATCAATCAGTATATGCTTGAAATAATTTGACCATTTATTTTTGATATCTGGACATTCTTCAAAAAGTCGTATTGTTTCTAGTAGCAAATCATCGAAGTCTAGTGCACCAGATTTTTTTAGATTTAATTCATACTTTTGGTATATTTTAGCTATATTTTTTTGATTAGGATAATTCGCGGAATTAGCGTAATCATCAGCGCTTATTAGATCATTTTTACTGCTTGAAATTATCGAAGCAACAGCTTGAGGCTTTATAACCTTTGGATCAATGCCAAGTTGCTTAATAGATTGTTTAATCACTCCTTGCTTATCGTTTTCATCATATATGACAAAATTTGAATTCAATCCAATATGCTTTCCTTCAGTTCTAAGTAGCCTGACACATATACCGTGAAAAGTTCCCATCCATGGCATAAAAGACCTATTGTCGCTATCTTGACCAATTAGAAGGCCTAATCGACTGCGCATTTCTTTGGAGGCTTTGTTTGTAAAAGTAACTGCTAAAATTTGACTAGGATTTATATGTTTTACTGATATTAAGTATGCTATTCGATGTGTAAGTGTTTTGGTTTTACCACTGCCTGCTCCGGCTAAAATCAAAAGTGGGCCGTCGACACATTCGACAGCTTTTTTTTGAGCAACATTAAGTCCACTTAAAATATCCATCAATTAATTATAGATGATTATTTGGCGAATAAATAGGAAGATACAAAGTATGCTATTCCAATAGCTACAGCTACTATCAGCAAAATCCAAACGATAACATTCCAGCCATTCTTCTTTTTTGCTGGATGTGAAAGTGGCGAATGATATTCTTTGGTGTCATAGATTGAACCGCTTGTTTTTTCTTGAGAGTTTTTTTCTTTATATTGTTGGCTGATTTCGGTTTGAGCACTGTGAAGATACGGATTGCCTAAAGGTACAGGATCTTTGGATTTGTTCGGATTAGAAGAACCTAACTTATCTGTTGTTGGATCGCTTTCAACATCTAATATGTCTTTTTGTAACTCAGGCGGCAAGTAAACATTTCTACTTTCTGAGTTTGGCTCATATGGAGCTTCGTCTTTGAGAGGTTCTTCCACTAAGGTATCTTTTTTTTCATCCGTAGGGGTTTTTGTAGTTTCAGATTCTTTTTTATCAATATCAGAAAAAGCTCCTAGTGGTCTTTTTTCCACTTTAGCATCAGCTATAAATGGCGAGTCAGACTTTTTATCTTCATCTTCATTGGACTTTGACTTAGAGTCAGTTTCTTTATGAACATCAAGTGGATCTGGCATATTGTGAGGATTGGTAATTTCTTTTTCGGTCTTTGTTTCTTCTTTTTTTTGCATCTGAGAATCTTTGTCCTCTGATTTAGGATACAAATTAGGTCTCATATCTGCACTTGGGTGCACAACATCCATGAAACGACCCGAACTGCGAACCGACTGTCGTGATTTGAAAACCGTTTTTTCAGACTTTCTAGGCTCTGGGCTCTGTATTTTTCTTTCCTGGCTTGCTGTGTTAATTGGTTCAGATTCATTGTCAGCTTTTATTTTAATATTCTTAACATCCTCTTCAGAAACGCTTGATTGCTCTGTGCCCATAGCTGAATTCACAGCACGATCTAATTCTTCAAAATCTAAATCTGTCATTTACTATCTACTTTCTTACCAGCATTGTGTGCTTTTTTTACTATTTCACTAAACTGATGACTATCCAAACTAGCTCCCCCTATCAACAAACCATCTAATTCGATGCAATTAAGATACGCTGAAGCATTATCGGTCGAAACGCTGCCTCCGTAAAGAACAGGTACTTTGTGTGATATCTCTTCACCATAAAGATGCCTAATTTGCGATCTTATGATTCTTGCTGCAGCTACGGCATCTTCTGGGCTTGCAAAATTACCGGTTCCAATTGCCCAAACCGGTTCATAAGCTATAACTACATTTTTAATTTCGTTACTTGCAACATTAGCTAGACCACCTAGTATTTGATCGGCTAAAACATCTTTTGTTTCATTGTTTGCTCTTTCGGAGGCGGTTTCACCCACGCATAAGATAGGCTTTATGTCATTTCTTAAGGCAGCTTGAACTTTAGATCTAATATCTTTATCAATCTCTCCAAAAATATGTCGTCGTTCAGAATGACCAACTATAGCATACTCAACCAATCCTTTCAGCTGATAAGCTGAAACTTCCCCAGTAAAAGCACCTTCATCACGCCAATAAAAATTCTGTGCGGCTAGTTTAAATTGACGTCTGTTAATTTGTAAACTGATTGCCTGAAGAGCAAGTGTAACAGGAGCTAAAACGACTTCTACGTCTCTCCTGACTTTTATTGTGCTGGCAAGCTTATGCACAAGCATACTAGAATCATGAATATTTTTATTCATTTTCCAATTGCCGATGATGTATGTTTTATCTTTGGACATAAAAATATTACTTATGTTTAGTCTTATTAGTGTAACTTATTTTTTTCTTTGCGTCTAGTAAACTTTTTATACCCGGAAGATTAATACCAGATAACAATTCAATACTAGCTCCACCTCCTGTTGAAACATGAGTAAAAGTTTTATGTGATTTTTTTGACCACTTTAAGGCAAAATCGGCTGTATCTCCTCCTCCAATAATAGAAATTATATCTTTTGTCGATATATCATCAGCTAGATCAGCAGATGACTCGGCGAACTGATTAATTTCAGCGTATCCTAAAGTTCCATTCCACAAAACAGTTTTTGCTTGTTTAATCTCTCGAGAAATAATATCTGAACTTTTTGGACCTAAATCCAAAGCTATATCGTCTGGCTGCAAACCAAACCTGTCGACTGTTCTGACTGTGCTTGTTTTAGAAATAGATTTGCTAACTCTAAAATCCACTGGTAGTAAGATAAAACTATCCGTTTTATCTTGCCCTACTTTTTCTTTGGCAAGTTTATATATCTTATCTAAAACAGCAGTCTGATTTGCTTCAACTTTACTTGCGCCCATTTTATATCCTTTATAAGACATAAAAGTATTTGCCATTGCGCCCGCAATAATTATTTTGTCAGCCAAGTCAATAAATTTTTCTATAACGGCAATTTTGTCGGATACTTTTGCGCCCCCAAAAATTGCAAATAATGGTCGCCTGGGATTTGTAACTACACTTGTTAGCATATCGTATTCTTTTTCAAGCAATAAACCTGCAACACTGGGTAGATAGTGGGTTATAGCGTCAGTACTGGCATGTGCTCTATGTACGACCCCAAATCCGTCCTGAACAAAATATTTAGCACATGAACTTAGCGCTAAATCTTTGGCAAAATTTTCATCATTTTGTTCTTCTAGTTTAGAAAAGCGCAAATTTTCAAGTACAATCACACTATTAGCTGGAGATCGTTTTACTGCTTGACGGACCTTATCTCCGACAGTTTTATCGACAAATCTTACATCCTTTCTAAGTAATTTTGCCAGTCTCTGGGCTATAGGTTCTAGGCTGAGCTTGCTATCTACACCCTCTGGCCTGCCCAGGTGTGAAATAATTACAACTTTGCATCCTCTATCTAATAGGTAATTTAATGTTGGCAAGCTAGCCTGAATTCGATAATCATCACTAATATCGCCATCGTCAAGCAATGGCACATTGTAATCTGCTCTCAATAATACAATGTTGTTTTCTAGAGGAATATCTCTGATTGTTAATTTATTTATGCCCACTTTTTTCCTTTATTACATTTTATAATAAAAAATTAATCAACTCAAACAAACAAAAAATGCTCACTTTTAAGTGAGCAGCTTTTGTGGTGATCTCACGGAGAATCGAACTCCGATTGCCAGGATGAAAACCTGGTGTCCTAACCGTTAGACGATGAGACCTTGGTTTAGCCGAGATATTGTAACAGAAAATCCAGCTTTTGTGAAGATTAACTACACGTAAATAGGCCTGGCGAGATAGAAGAAAATCTATCTCGCCAGGCCTTATTTGACACTACTTGTTTCTGGCTATACTAGTGGAAATACCTGGTGCCTGTCTCAGTTGTCGATTGCGTCTGCGACCTTGCTGCGATGGTCTACCGTGGTAGTTTCTCTGATCATGGTATCTAGGCTTGGGTTCGTTATACATTTTTGTATAGATTAGCAGATATTCTTCTTTCATTGTATTTGTTTCATCTGCTAATGTTTGAGAAATTTCCCAAATTCCCCCAGATTGATCAAGATACCAGAGATGGCCATTTTCTCTCATCTCATCAATTTGTAGATTTATAAGTAATCGAACTGTTTTTGAAATAATGTAATTTCTCCAAAAAAAATTCAACCTCTTAAAATCTTTTGGAAGCTCTTTTTCGAGCAAAATGTTTTGATGATTTATTTGAGAATGCAAAAATTTTCGCAACTGTGAAGCTTTTGGTCCAATTCCCATAAGAAAGTTTCCACTTATACCTTTTTTGGTTATTGGATCAACGGATTTAATAAAGATGCTAATTATTCTGTAACGAATTATTAACATCTTTTCGATGAACTGATCTTCGGTCAGAACATCGCTTACTGAAAGCGAATAACAAATTTTTTTGCGCTGAGCGTCGGTTGGCGTTAAGTTCTTATTACTCAAACGTCAATCACTCCTTAAAGTAGATGCCAATGTACATACGTTTGATTATACGTATTTGTTTTTTATATATAATTTACATTTTTTTGTCAATAAAAAAACCGCTTATAGCGGTTTGAGTTGGGTGTGAGCGTGATTTATATACGCTCACACCCAACTCGATTATTCTCTACTACTAAATCCTGTAGTTGTTAACTAAAGGATTTTTGTCTTACCACGCGTCGTCTGTCTTGTCTTTTTCGCTTAGATCTGGCTGCAATCATAAGATTCAACTCCTTTTCGGCTCGCAGCCTGAAGACTTCACGTAATAAACTGAAACGGCATGATGGATGAGGTGTAAACTCTTCCAACATTTTAACAAGTGTTGGGCAGCACTCGTAGATTGCTTCGTGCAATTTTAAAGCCGCTACATTGTATGGGTTTGTTTTGTCGTCTTTCTTTATCAAACACTTTAATTGATGCTTGGTAAAGTGCCAATCGATGAATTCATCGATGACCAAGATGATTTTGCTGGTTTCTTCTCCCTGCAACATTTCAATCCTGTCTCTAGTAGGAAAATACTAAACTGAAGTAAAACCTCAATTTAAGTCATGAGTATAATACAAATTGACAAACAATGTCAAATATTTTATATATAGTGTATTTATTCAATAGCTAAACTCAATATATAGCGTACAACCTAATTTTAAATGATATTACATTGACTTTATATTGTTTTTGTGGTAATATAAATCTATCAACCGGTGGGTAGTCTTGATGGCTACTTTTTTATTGGCTGAGCAATTTAAAATCGGATTATTTCAGTGCACATCCGTGCTCTGAAATACACTAGACCCTTGGAGGGCCGATCTATGCTAGAAACTCAAGCTAAGTTCTTGGAATCCAGGGCTATCCTGGATGACAAAATCGTTCAGTCGCAGAGGATTATATCTCTGCTAGATAAAGACTCGGCTATTGTCAAGTCGATTTCTGAGCAACTGAACAAAATCGACGATCTCTCATCTCAAATGGGTGTTAGCTTTAAGTTTGCACTTTCCAAGCTCGAAGAATCTACAAGTCAAACCGACAAAGATTTTTTCGAGTTGCAAATTTACAAGCTGTCTCACGAAATTGAGAAGCTGATCGCGCGAACTGACGAGATTCTTCAAGAACTTGATGTTCTTAAGAAATCCTCTGACCTCTCGACAACAAAAGCAATTGATGTCGTTGAAGTCAAATCAGATAAATCAAAAATCTCAAACAACGCATGCGATGAAAAATCACCCATAACAATCGGATGGATTTTCATCGCTTTCATCGTTGGAATGATTTGTTGGTTAATCTGGCGAAATCATGATTTCACACAAGCAGTCATGATTGCAGGTAAGCCGGTTGCTTTCAAGCTCAAGGATGCTAGCTCATGGTGGGCTGCAGTTCTGGCTGGTTGTACAGGCTTCACCGCTACGATTTTCATTCGTTTGTTGGCTCTCTCTATTCAGAGGGGTGATCGATGAAAAGTCGTAGACTAAAATGGAGTGCGTTAGTACTCTGTCTACTGCTGATTGGACTCTTACTAACCTTGTTTAGGTTTCAAAAGGAAGAGTCTCAAAATCACCGCAATAGTCACCATAAAAAAGTGACTACGGGCACACACGTTGGAACTGTTGAAGATAACAGTGGCCAACAATGTGCCAAAGGTCTAGTCAAGAACCGCAATCAGGTGTGTGTTAAGCCTAATCCAAGCTCTACGATACACTGGGTATATCCTTCCGGAAAACCTAGTTTACCTAGAGTGACAACGCCACCCGAGAAATCTCCTCCAGCAGTGGAGACGACACGCGTAGGTGGAGGCGGGGTTATAGACAACCCCACTAATTCACCAAGTTCGGAGTCTGGAGTGACGGCACCTAGTGCCAGTCCCGCTCCGACCACACCAAGACCAACACCTTCAAATGAAGGCGGGTCTAATAATGGTGTTGTCGGAGGTTTCTAGCCTCTATCGGGTTGTGGCGGGCGAAAGATTTTTCTTTCGCCCGCCCGCCCATTCACATCACGAATGTGCACGTATGAAATAATCCGATTTTAATTAATTAACAACCTAGTGCGTTATATTTTGAAAAAAATTATTATTAATTAAATCTATTCTATAAGGAGAAATGTATGATAAAAAACATTAGTTCATATTTAAGTTATGCTCCAAAAAAGATGATAGCTGCGGTTATTATGATTGCTTCTGCGATCGTAGTTCCTACAGTTGCATTCGCTTGGGGACCTTCTAGAGATACTTTTACTACTGCAAAACCTGCAGATTACGTAACATTTAACTCTATCGTGGATAATCCTGTACAAGGAGATGAAAGAAACTTTATGCAAGTTAAAGCTTCTGATGCAGCAAACTCTACATACACTGATTCAATCAGTTTAACACCTGGTAAGAAATACACTGTATTCATGTACTACCATAACAATGCAGCAAGTAACCTTAACTTAACAGCAACAGGATCTTATGCTAAAGCTCAGATTCCTGCAGTAGTTAATAAGGGTGTTTCAAATATTAAAGCTGTTGGATATGTTGGTGCAGATAACGCTAAGCCTAGTCAAGTTTGGGATGATATTGCATTTAATAACAATACAGCCGGTGACATAGCTCTTAGATTTATTCCAGGCAGTGCGCACATATACAACAACGGTAAAACTAACGGTAACAATTTACCAGATTCAATAATAACAAGCGGTGCCTTACTCGGCTACGATAGCCTAGATGGTAAATTGCTTGGATCTGGACAATATGCTGGCTACCTAACATTCGAAGTAGTTGCAGACCAACCTAACTTTACTATTTCTCAACAAGTGAGAATCAAGGGAAGTCAGAACTGGAATGAAAGCGTCAATGCAAAAGCTGGTGATCAACTTGAGTTTCAAATTGAGTACAAAAACATAGGTACTACTGAACAAAATAACGTTGTAATTAAAAACAGCCTTCCTGCTGAACTAACATACGCTAAAGGTTCAACCTATTTGAAAAACGCAAGTAATCCAAATGCAAAAAACATCAGTGACAATATTGTGTCAGCCGATGGTATAAACATAGGTGATTACACATCTGGTTCAAATGCTTACATTAAATATGAAGCAACTGTAACTAGTGATGTAAAGTGTGGCACAAATACAACCACAGTCAAAGTTGACGCACTAACAAATAACGGATCAAAAAGTGATACTGCTACATTTGTAACAAATAAAACATGTAGCAATAATACAGACAATTCAACAAATAAGGTTGATGATGTCAAAACGCTTCAAAAACCTGCCGAACTTCCGCACACAGGACCTGCAGATATATTGCTAGGTACTTTTGGAATAGGTTCAATGGTTGCAAGTGCTGCGTATTATATTGCAAGTCGTAAGACTATATAATTAAACACTGATTGCTCGTTTACTATTAACCCGCTATCTGGCGGGTTTTTAGTTTGATAATTTATTGCAAAGGTAATTCAAATCCAAAAGTAGAACCTTTTCCTTCAACTGAATCGAAAATTAGTTGACCATCATGATCATCTATAATTTTTTTTGCAAGAAAGAGGCCTACGCCTGTTCCATCTGGCCTTTGACGCCTAGCGTTCGAAGCTCTATAAAACTTTGTAAATAAATGCTCTTGTTCGGATTTCGGCACACCTATACCGCTGTCTTTTACTGTAAAAATAATTTTATTAGGTTTTTGCTCTAATTTAATAATAATTTTCGAACCTTCAGGCGAATAATACATTGCGTTATCGGCATAGTTCATAATAACTTGACGAATTTTACTTTCATCTATATTAACTATAGGAAAATCCGTAGGTTTTTTATAAATAAAAGTTAAACCCTTAGAAATAGCAGAATTTTTTAAAGAATTTAACTCTTGTTCCACTACCGTAGAGAGATTTACAGGATTTTTTTCAATTGAAAACTTGCCCGTTTGAAGCCTAGAAATATTTAAGAAATCATTGATTAAATTTACCATCCTCTCGCTACTGGAAAAAGCTTCCTTCAACATGCGTCTCTGTGTTTTGGTTATTTTTCCTACATCGCCTTCTAGAACCATGCTCAAATATCCTTTTACCGAAGTAAGGGGTGTTCTAAGTTGGTGTGATGCAAGTGATAAAAATTCATCCTTTGCCTTGTCTAGTTTTTGTAATTGACTATTGGACAATCTAAGCTCCTTGGTAGCATCTTGAATTTTTTGTTGAAGATTTGAATTTAAGTCTCTTACAGCTTGAACAGACATGATATTCTGTATGGCTATAACTAATTCATCTGAAATAGTTGATATCGTTTTGTAATCTCTTGAATTATAGTTTGATGCCTCGTGTTCGCCCATACACAAATATCCTATCACCAAACCATCTCTATTTAATGGAAGCGCAATTTCTATTTGATTTGAAACCATCATTTTCCTAACAGGATCGTTTTGATTCAAGGTTGAAGCTATGATTAAACCAAATTGTAATTTTGTGTCTAAAAGCATATCTGAGTCATGTTTAGGAATTTTCTGATAACCTACTGTGCCGGAAGTTATTGTGTGATTATTATCCAAATTCACTACAAAAAAAACTTGAGAGCTTTTCATAGTGTCAGCTATTAGTTTAGATACTTTTGATAATAAATTTCGCATATCTGTTGTAGATGTTAAAGTTTTAGAAAGAAGTGCATAAAATTCTGCAGGAACATAACTATCTCTATAAAAAATTTTATTAGTTATTTTGTCAAAAAAATCTCGAATTGGCTGGAAAAAAAATGCCAATCCTAAAGTTAACATTATATTGACAGGTGAAATTGTATTTTCTTGAGATCTATTTAATAAAACTCTTGATAGAAAATCAGCAACCAAGACATATACCAAAGCTAGACTCCCCAATGATAAAACATAAACAATAGTTCTTACTACTGCCATTTTAATATCAAACAGGCGATATTTTACGACGCCGTAATAAAGGCTTAAGACCAAGATAATTAGTGGTGTTATCCCGAACTCAGTGAGAGAAAATTCTCCAGTAAATACAGGTAATATAAGTGTAAATAGCACAATTAAAGGCAAAGATAGTCCCAAGCCATAGCTAATTGACATTAACTGTCTACGTTTAATACCTTTGGTGTATTTTAATCCATTAATTAAACCATAAACAACTATTGATATGATATAAAAAATTGCAAATGCATATAACCATACTAGCGGGCCAAAGTCTATAGCATAAACATTTGACTGGACTCTTATACCAGATACAACTAGGCTCGAAAAACACATTAGACAAATTATCCATAGCGGTGGCAAAGAGAACGTGATTAATCTTCTGATTTTTTGAACTTCGGCTAAGCTGATGATAAATTGCATGAGTAATATAGAAACTGCTAGAGATGAAGCTAGCACCAGATAATTTGCAAACAGGGCTAAGTTGAGCTGTATAGTTGTATCGTTGCTCAGGTGATTTGAGATTATCCAAGCTCCTGTAAAAAAACTGAAAAGTGCAAATAGAATATTCGTTTTAATTTTATATCCGCCGCGTACCAAACTGCCGATAGCTAAAGAAATCAACCCCACTATAATTATCAAATCTATAAAAATATATAAGTCTCGCATCAGAATATAATTATAACGCTTATAGCTATTTTGTTAAACTACTCGCGATTTTTACGCTGTTCTAAGGAGTAACTGGCGAGAGGGTTAAGCCCAAGTTTCATTCTACCAATCATTGCGAACAAGCCTAGATAGTGCGAAAGTCTTGCGTGTCTTATTGTGCCACTTCTGCCGCTGTAAGAATCCATATAACGCCAAGATGGTATATATGTTGGTTTTTTCCTTTTGTTATTTATACTTTGAGTCAGATTCAAAAATGCTTCTGTAGAACCAAGTGCCGAAGCAACATCAACACCTTGAGAAATTGATGGCAGAGGAGCAGATTCTTGGACGGCTATCAGCGAATTTACATCGCCATAAGCAGGTATGTAGGGTAGGCATCTGCTGAAATCGATTTGCATATTTGATACCTCTTCAAGCGGCATATCTTTAGGTATTCCCATAATTTTCTCGAAACTGTGATTACTTTCTGGATCAAAAGTAGATGCTATAGCTGCAAAGCCTATATTTAAAACCATTAAAACAGGCTTATGAAGTTGTCTTGCTTCTCTAGATATCATCGTTCCTATTTCAAGTCTTGTTAATTCTGACTCATCTATTACCAAATCTGAATCTTGCATAAATTCGTTAACATTTTCTCGATTTACACCATCTGTATATATAGAAATTTCAGCATCGGGCTGTATATCTAATATCAATTCTTTAAAAACTTCTACTTTTTTCCTTCCTAAAGTACTTTGTTTCGCGCCAGTAACCCTGTTAATGTTCTCTTCTTCAAATATTTCAGGATCAGCAACAGAAAATTTAGATATTCCAATTCTTGCTAGTTTTTCACCCAATTGAAAACCATCCCCTCCTACACCCGCAATAGCAACTTTTGATTCAATAATTTTTTGTTGTTCGGCCTCATTAAAAAAACCGTAGTTTCTAGCGTATTTTAAATCTTTGAAATTATTCACTTGTTAGCCTTTATATTGCCAAAGTAACTTATAGAACCAAAGTCTGTGTCAATTTGTGATATAGCCTCTTTACCGAGACGATTTGCAAACTCGTGTTGATTAATTTTTATAGGATAGTTGATACTGTGATATTTTTCTATCATTTTTTTTGGGCCAATTTCTTCTAATGGAACACCAAAAATTGCTAAATCTCTTTTAAGATTATCTTCGACTACCGCATATACGGGATTATTAGTATCTAAAGAAGTGTATGCGACTGAACTTATTAAAATACGTCTTTTTATTAATGATTTCATAGCTATATTTTTATAACTGACTATGAATCTGGAAGATTCTTTGGAGCCGATTGGTAAAGGATCTGAAAATATCTCTGGAAAAAAAATCTCTATAGGCAAAGGATTATAGTGATTTTCGTTTTTTTCAAGTAACCTCATGCATCCAATTATCGCCAAAGCTCCTATTTTATTTTCAAAAGCAATAATATGCGCGGAACGCTCATCGTCGCTATCAAGCTCTGTTCCGTCGCTTCTTTTTTCATTGTTATCTAGAATACCCGCTTCATCAATATACACGTTTGCTCTAAATTTGAGGTAAGCCTCCTCAATTGAACCAGGTTTGTAATTTACAATTGAACTAGAATCAAAAATACCGACTCCAAACCTTTTATTTGGTTGCAAATCAAATAAATCCGTTTCTATATCCCCACCATCTAAATAATTATTCTGACCAGATCTTCTTTCAACTGACATACTAACTCGAATTTTTAATTTTAGTTGGTCTTACTATCTTTTCACAGATAGTAACCTTCGTCAACTTACAAAGCTTATGTTACAATCAAAATATATGACAAAAATTGCCATTATAGAAGACGATCCAGTAATTAACCAAATGTACCGCATGAAGTTCGAAGCTGAGGGATTTATAGTTCAGCTCGCAAACAATGGTAGTCGGGGTGTTTCCTTAGTTAAAGATTTTAAACCAGACATGATTCTATTAGATTTGGAGATGCCAGAAATGAATGGCGAGGCAGCTCTAAAGCAAATTCGTTCGCAGGACTGGGGACAACATATTCCTGTTATGATACTAACTAACCTCGGCGCCGAAGAGGCACCGAAATCACTAAAAGCTTTAGGAATAATTGATTACATAGTAAAAGCAAATCTTACTCCAAGTGAAGTGGTCGCAAAAGTAAAAGACGAATTAAAAAAATTAGCCTAAATCTTTTTGACCTTGATTGTCGGCGACAACCCTAGCCGCTCTAATAACATTGTCTATTAGTGCAGCGATTGTCAACGGACCTACTCCACCAATCTTTGGCGTAATTGATATATCATCAAGATCTCTGACATCATCAGCTACGTCACCCACCAAACTACCGTTTACATCGGTCGTACCTGCATCAATAACTACTGCACCGGGCTTTACCATTCTTCTTTTTATCAAACCTTGCTCACCAACGGCAGCCACTATTACATCTGCTTCAATTAAAAACTCTTCTAAATTCGTCGTCGAATCTGCGACAGCGACCTGCAATCCTTGACTTGTCCATAATTTTACCAACGGTTTGCCAACCAATTTACCCTTGCCTACTACAACTATTTTTTTGCCAATTAGATCAATTCCATAACCTGCGACCAACCAATCTATTGCCTGAACAGTAGCGGGAGTAAATCTAGAATTCTCAGTCAGACCGTCGACGTCTTTGTCTGGTGAAATCTTAGATAATATTAAGTCTGTCTGTGTAGTATCCTCTAGTGGCAGTTGAATTATTATGCCGTGAACAGAATTATCTTTATTTAATTTCTCAATTTTTTCTATAAGTTGTTCTTGATTTATTATCAGGTGTTCAATCTCAACTAATATATCTTCAGCGTATTGTTTTTTTAATTCTACATATTTATCACTCACTGAATTACTGTGAGTTTGTAGAATTGCCAATTTCGGTATAACTTGCCAAGATTGACGAAGAGCTCGGACTTGTTTGGCTTGTCTTTCCTTTACAAAACCAGCAATTTCAGCACCACTTAAAATTTTCATTTTTAAACCTCTTTTTCTAACATTTTTATCAAAGTTTTAACAGAATAGTCGATAGCCTTCCATGTTTCTTCACGTCTGACTTGACGCTTGGTTAAAAAAGGATAGTCTCGCCTGTCTCTGATGTCCCATATGATAGCTTTTTTCTTATCAAAATGATACTTATGACATGCACCGTCAAACACATCTTGCCTTGCAAATATCAGTATGTCTTGCTGTGCAAATAAATGACTAGATGATTGCCGAGATTTTTCTGATAGCCTGAAACCATGTTCTTTGGCTAGCATAGTAGCCCACCGATCTTTGTAGTTAAAAGGGTGTCTCCATCTTTCAATACCACTAGAACTTACTATGTATTTATCGCCAGTTAATTTTTTGAAATATCCCTCTGCTAATCTGCTTCTGTAGATATTGGCCCTACAAATAAAGTGTATTTTTAGTTTTTTCATTTATCTAATTGTACCAAAACCAAACATTACGTGATATCGTATAAGCATGAACTTTTTAGAAAAATTTCTTTTATTTATTCACTTGATTGGTATGGCATATTTGGTAGGTGGGCTATTAATTCAGCTCAAAGAAAAACAAAAAGTCATAAATCGAGGCATAAGAGATGGAGCTTATTCTCAATTAGTAACTGGTCCGGTCATGCTATGGATTGAAGCAACTTCCGAAAGTCCAGAAAAATTCAATGATTCGGTCGTTGGGCTAAAGTCTTTAACCCTCATAGTTATTTTGATAATTGTTTTTCGTAACATTAGAAAAAAGAAAATATCAAACAAGCAGTATTACGCAATCTTATTCAGTGCTTTATTTGCCGTCGCCTTAGCTATGTTTATACATTAATTCTTACTTAGCTGGTTTTTTTGAGATTTTTTTAATCTTCTTTTTGACAACAGAAACGTTGTTGTAATAGTACTGCAAAATTAATGGCGCTATAGGTATTCCCGCTAGGAAATTCACTAAGAAAACTACGACAGCTTGCAATTTAGATTTTGTTACGCCTTCCACAGCTTCAGAATATTTCCAGAGCCAATAAAAATTAGCAAGTGGTATGAAATAAAGTATAAAAATCGGTATATTATATCCTCTATTTCTGATTTCTAAAGATGTTTTATAGTACCAATATACAAAATAAATTTGTGATACTAGCACAAGCAAAAATCCGATCAGTGTACCATATAATAGGTTTTCATAAACTCCTTCACCCGAATCGATTGCAACCATAAAAGGCAGTATAAACAAGAAACCTACGATCTGTAGCGCAGCTATTAATGCTAAATTTGTTATTTTTCTTTTTTGCATTTTTTTCTCCTTTATATATTAATTTCTTTAGGCATTGGCTGATTATTAAGACCAGTTACTAAATTATCCGCAGCTAAAAGACCCATTTTGTTTCGTGTTTCTGTAGTAGCACTCGCAATGTGCGGAACTATTAAACAATTAGACATACTGTAAAGTCTGTGTTCTGATGGTAGCGGTTCGGGATTTACAGTATCCAAAGCCGCAGCAAAAATTTGCTTTTGACTCAAAGCGTCTGCTAAATCTTCGGTATTTACCAAAGAACCTCTACTAGTATTGATTAATACTGCAGTATTTTTCATTTTCGATAACGTGTCTTTGTTTATCATATTTGTAGTCTCTTTGGTTGGAGCTACATGTAGCGTTACAAAATCGCTTGTTAATAGAACTTCTTCAAGTTCGGCATATTCTACGCCAAGTTCATGTTCTGCTTGTTCATCTCTACGAACATCATAATATTTAATTTTGCAATTAAATCCTGCTAATCTTTTTGCGATTGCCTTACCTATTCTGCCAAATCCTACTATTCCTACAGTCGAGCCAGTCAAATCATAGCCAGTCATCCAATACGGTCTCCAGTATGTCCATTGGCCGTTCTTTGCAGCTTCTGAAGCTTCTTTGATTCTCCTACCAGCGTTAAGCATCAAAGCCATAGCCAGATCTGCGACGCTATCGGTGAGTACATCTGGCGTGAATCCGACTCTAATAGATCTTTTTTTACACTCTTCGATGTCTATATGGTCATAACCAACTGACATTGTACTAATGATCCTTAAACTATCACCAGCGGCATCAAGTACTTCTGCATCTATTTTGTCAGTTAGTAGACAAAGTATTCCATTTACACCTCTAACTCTTTGAAGTAGCTCATCTCTAGGTATTGGCTCATCAAAATCCCAAATATCTAGATCCCATTCATATTGGGCTTTAAGCTTCTCTACTACATTTTGTGCTAATTTTCGGGTTACAAGTATTCTCATAAGCATCATTATAAATTAAATTTTCAAATTATTAAACCACTAGTTAACTAGCAAAATTAACAGATTGGTTGTATAATATGTGGATTGGGCCAGTAGCTCAGCTGGTTAGAGCGTCTGCCTCTTAAGCAGAATGTCGTGGGTTCAAGTCCCACCTGGCCCTCCAAGAACCCTAACAGGGGTTTTTTAATTTAAAAGCTATTTAGTTGAGTTGTAATCGAATCCAAATCAGAACTAGTGTCCGACTCGACATTTAGACTGTTCAAATCGCTCGACACTTTATCGATATCTGAAGTAGATTTTATATCAATTGCTGCCGTTGGTACACTATTAGCTGAGGCATTTGATTGAGTTTTGTTGGTTGATGTATTATTTAAAAATACATAGCCTAACGCCCCGATAATTACAACAATTAATACGATCAGGAATGCTTCAACACCGCTAAATCCTCTTGATTTTTTCATTAGTTTGATCCTCCGCTATTGTTTGTAGAGTTATTCTTTTCGTTTGGTGCAATTCCTGCTGATTTAGCGGCTTCTCTAGTTGCATCTAGCAGTGCTTTTACTGCATCTTTATATTTTTTTCCATTTTCTTTCATGACTTGAAATGCTGTCTTAAAATCACTTACTGTATTTTTTGGATCAGCACCACAGTCAAATTGTGATTTATAACTTTCTAAAGCTTGCCTTGAGGCATCTAAATCTGCTTTAGCGGTATTAATATTTGCAATCAGCGTCGAATAGTTTGCAACTGTTAAACTATTCTTTGTAATAAAATTATTTATTTTCTCAACTACTGCAGCTAGCCATTCTCCGTGTTTTTGACCAACTTGACTTACTTTGTCCATTGAGGTTTTGATGCCGTCACTTTTTTGTTCACAGATTTTTTTCTTTGCATCATCAAGCTTTTGTTCTTTTCGTTCTTTATTTTCTTCTTTGATTTTTTCAACTATAGCGTCTCTTTTTTCAGTGGTTTTATTTTTTGATTCTTGCGGCTTAGATTGTTGCGAATTTTCTTTTTCTGTTTCGGATTTTTCTGATTCTTTTTGTCTAATTGTATTTTGATTATTTCTCTCTGTTTCTACGGCTCTAGCCGCTGGAGATACCCACAACACACCAATAACCAATATTGAGCTAATTAAAATGTTTTTTGCATATTTCATTTTATTATCCTTGCTTACAAAACAAGCATAATCTAAAAACTACACTCGGTCAATATTTAACCTTGATGTATAATTCTTTCATGCCATATATAAACAAAGAACAACGAGCACCTATAGACGAATTAATAGCACCCATTATTAATCACCTAAAAAGCTTACCCATTGAAGAACAAGATGGAGCTTTGAACTATTCGGTAACCAAAATTCTAAAAGCACTTTATGAACCTCGTTACTTCAACTACAACAGAGCTATGGGTGTGCTCAGCTCAATTCAAGCTGAGTGGTACCGACGCGACGTT
>Ga0214923_10004119_pt1 | contig 17801 bp, 26 predicted proteins | sample LL1510_MetaG_FD_177993 | JGI IMG/M metagenome (GOLD analysis project Ga0214923, IMG submission 177993) | Freshwater microbial communities from Lake Lanier, Atlanta, Georgia, United States - LL-1510 | ecosystem: Environmental > Aquatic > Freshwater > Lake | place: USA: Georgia | collected... | reverse complement strand
GGCGGCCACGGCCAGGAGGATCGGGATCATGCGGCGGCCCTCACGAGAGGCAGGGTCAGACGGTCGATCACCACGCCGGCGGCCGTGGTCACGATCTGCCGCACCGAGCCGCGGATCAGCGGCCACACCGGCAGCAGCCACACCGGAACGAGCGACGAGGCGACGGCGTCGAACAGCAGGCCGACGGCGTTCACGGCCCACGACTTCTTGTCCGCGCCGGGGGCCTGGATCTGCTCAAGGCCGGCGACAACCAGCTTGAGAAGCTGCTCGGCGAGGTCGACGAACTCAGCGACGGTCAGACCGCCGCGGGCCTGGTCCTTCGCTGAGGAGATGAACGAACGCACCTGGGATTCCAGGTCGGTCACGGTCGCGGTGTTCGGCATGTCAGTTGTCCTGGGTGGTGCCGGTGCCGACCACGCCGATCGCGACGGCGACCGACACGGCACCGGGGTTGGTCACGGTCAGGTAGCGGTTGGCGTTGGTGATCGCTCGGCCGGCGGTCGGGGCGGACCACACGAACGACCCTCCACCCTCGACGTGCACGGCGTAACCCGTCGCGTCCGTCCCGCCGGCGATCCCGACGAGCACGTGCTGCGCGGCCACGGTGCTCTGGTTCTCGATGTACACCCCGCGCACGGACGAAAACGCGACCACGCCGGCAAACCCGAACGCGGTGCCGTCGGCGGCCTGGAGGTCGACGAGGTAGGTCTGCCCGGCCGGCACGACGACGATCGTCCCCCACCCGACCTGGGCCTGGTTGGCGGCAGTGCCGTTGCCCAACGCCGTGGCGTTGGAGAACGCGACCGCCTTGGTTTCCGTGCCGACCGCCGGGTCGCCGGCGAGCGAAAACGACATGGCCGCGGAGACGGAGCCGCTGAACTTCATGCTCTCTTCCTCCGCTTCAGCTCGGCCACGCTCACCCCCTTGGCGAACGCCTCACGCTCCCACCACTCACGCAACGGCACCCGCCTCGAGGTGATCGCTCCGACGCCGGCACGATGGAACGTCTGCGGGTCCCGCGCGAGCCTGCCCGAGGCCGGTGGCAGCAGGTGCTCACGCCGCCCGGCGCCGCCACGGAAGAGGGTGTGCAGCACGTCCATGGAACCAGTTTACCCGACGGTGGTGGACACAGGTTCAGCGGCCGGCGGGGTGCAATCAGGCCAGCGGAGCGTGCCTTTGTTGAGATGCGGCCACAGCTCGTAAGAGTGGATCGCCGCGAGCACGTTCCACGCGGCGTGCCCAAGGTGTGGCTCGCTGCGGTCGCCTTCCAGGAACCGATAGATGTGAGCGATCGCATGGTTGAGCAGGTCATGCACGGGCATGCCCTTCTCCCAATTGAAGTCTCCGTACTTCCCCGACCCTTCGGCATAGGCGCGGGCCACCTCGCGCAGGCCGATCGGCGTGATCAGGTCGTACCGCAGATCCTCGACCTCGTTGCTCCGAACGGCACCGGTGCCGAACTTCGCGGTGGTACCGGGCTGCGCTGATGGTGCGCTCATGTCCGAAATCTCCTTGATGTGATTCACCAACCGCCTGGCGTCGGCCGCGATTGTTCCGCTCGTGCCCGTCCAGGAGTTCGCCGATCCGGCACGCTGGATGCGGCGATTGATCTCCGCGATTTCCTCGCTGCTCAGCACGCGTCACCTCCATCGCGCAGATCCCCATCACAGAAAACCGGCATCGCCCGCGTCACCTCGCGGCGGCCGTGGTCGATCACCACCAGGCTCTGGCAGGGCGGCTCGTACTCGGCCTTGATCCGCAGGGCGAAGGCGTTCAGGCCGATCAGGCTGCCGTTGCTGACGTACCGCCCCCGGATCCATCCCCACTGGTGCCAGTGCCCAAACAGGTCCAGATGGGCCGGCCGGCTGCGGTTCCACGCGGCGATGGCCTTGTTGACCGGGATCGTGATCCCGCCCACGCCGCCCTGGTAGCGGAGCTCGTGGCCGTGGTGGCTGCGGATCGTGAACCCGTCCAGGTCCAGGTAGTGGAGGTAGCCCTCGGCCACCTGCCACTGCACGTTGGGCCGCGACTCCTGCGCGGCCATGATGAGGTAGGCGTTCTGCTCGAACGAGTGTTCGTGTTCGGTGGCCTTCCGCGGTTTGCCGTGGTTGCTGCGGCCGTGGTTGCCCGGCTGGGTGACGACGATCACCTCGCGGGCCAGGTCGGCCACCATGTCGACCATGCCGCGGAGCCGGGCGCTCGCCCACCGGGCGGCTGCCATCGGTGCCAGCGAACAGGTCTCGACCAGTTCCTCGTGGATGTGGCCCGAGATGAAGTCACCGAGCGCCGCCACCACGATCCGGTCGATCTTCGCTAGCTGCCGCTCGTGCTCAATCAGTACGCCCAGGCGTTTCGCCAGCTCGGCGATCCGCCGGTCCGCCACCTCGAGGTCGAACCGGTTCAGGCCGCTGGTCTGCTCGGCGGTGACCGTCTCCTCGACGTGCCAGTCGGACAGCACCACGACGGCGGTCGCGGAGTTGGCCCGGGCCGGCCGAACCTTCCGCGGCATCGCCTTGGCCTTCACGCCGGCGAGCCCGGCCATTGCGTCGGCCCGCTCGCGCTGGCGGTCCGCCTCGTGCAGGGCGGCCTTGTATCGCCCCTCGGTGGCCGACAGGCGAGCCCGTAGTCGGGCAATCTCCGCATCGGCGCGCAGCCGCTCGGCCTGGTCGAGGCCCTGCTCCACGTCAGCGGTCAGCGACCGGCGAGCAGCCATTTCTCGACCTCCGGCCACTGGATGGTCACGAGGCCGCGGCTGGTCAACGTCTGGCAGAGGGCCTTGGCGAACGCAGATCGCGTGATCCGTCGCTCGGCCTGCTCGGCGTGGAACCGCTGTCGCATGGCGACGAGCTCGGCCCGCACCTCGGGCGCGAGCTTGTCGAACCAGTTACCGGGGCCGCGGCGGATCCGCTCGGCCGTGGCGAACACCTCATCGATCATCGACGGCGGCGGCGGCGCTTTGGCGGCGGCTTTGGGCACGCGGTCCTCCGTGCGGGTGTCGCGGGGCGGGGCGGCTTCGTGCCGCGTCCGAACTCGATCAACGTCTCGTCGTCGTCCTCGTTTTCGAGCAGCCCTTCGTCGAGCCCGACGGGGAAGAACTGCGGCCGCGGCGGACGGTCTGGGCGCTTCCGCGGCATGGGCCACCCCGGGGGAGTGAACGCGCTTCCAGTGTTGTCGATTCGGCCACAACCGACAACCCCAGCCGGACCGCGGTTTTGCCCGGGGAAACCAGGGGTCTCCGGAAATCCGAATCAAGGCCTTGCCCTACGGTAGCCGATAGGCTACAGTAGTGGCATGACGCGGACGGGACCGCGGGACACGAAACAGGGAGACGACGATGGCACGCCTGAAGCACCAAGTGGTAACCGGAATCCTTCGCTCCGCCGGATTTGTTGCTCGGAACTATGGCCGCGGCGAGTTCAACTCCAGCGGCTACAGCACCTCGCAGCACAACGGACGCGTCGTCGCGGTTCTGTGCGGAACGATCAACGACGTTCATTCGGTGCGTCTGGCGATCGAGTCTGCCGGCCTCACGGTCGTCACTCGGCCAAACACTTCGAGCGATTGCCTGTTTGTGATGGCCGGCTGACGACCCCCGCCCGCCGGCACGGTGCCGGCGGGCATGACACGAGGAAGAAGGAGACGAACCATGACGACGACGCTGATTGGCAACGAAAACACGCGAGTCATCCACTTCGGCGGCCGCCACCGCGTGGCGGTGACGTTCACTCGCCGCGACGGATTTTGGTACGCCCATGCGGCACTGCTGCCGACACCCAAACGGAACATCCGAGACGCACGGTCGGCCGTCAAAGCCAGGCTGGAGCGACTGGCCCAGGAGCCTGCATGACCCCCATCATCAACACCGACGACTACATCCGCCCCACCACCGCCGCAACGATCGCCGGCGTGAACCTCGCGCGGGTCAAGGTGCTGATCGCCGCCGGCCGACTGCGGTCGGCCGCCATCGACGGCCACCGGTTCGTGCTGCGGTCCGACGCCGAAGCGTGGGCCCGCGGAGAAATCCCCCGGCTTGGGCCGGGCGGACGCCCCACCACCACCAACGGAGCCCACCATGGATCCTCAGCTGCACGCCCTCGCCGCCGGCGGGGCCCGGTTCGTTCGCCTCGCGCGACGCGAAAAGCGCCCGCTCGGCGCCCAGTGGCCGGCGCTGGCGACTGACGACCTCGACACCGTCGCCGCCTGGCTGCGGGCCGGGGCCAACGTCGGCCTCCTGCTCGGGCCGGCCACGGGGATCATCGACATCGAGACCGACACCCCGGAGGGCTTGGAGACCGTCCGGGCCTTCGGCCTCGACCAGATCCACACGCCCATCTGGCGGTCGTCACGGGGCGAGCACCGCCTGTTCGTCTGGCACCCGGCAGTGCCGGAAACGGCGTGGCGGACCGTCGCCGGCGCCGAGGTGCGGATCGGGTGGCGGCCGGCGCAGTCCGTCCTGCCGCCGTCGGTCCACCCGACCGGTGCCGCCTACGAATGGTTGGTGCCGCCCACCGAGGCGGCCGTGGCTGATGCCACCGACCGGATCCTCGCCATGCTCGACGGCGTTCACCCGGCCGCCTGGAGCCGGAGCGTGCCGCCGATCGCCACCGTCTGACGCGTCGGGTAGCTGCCGTCGAGGTAGCTGCCCGACAGCGTCACCTCGTCGCCGGCCAGCAGTGCCAAACCGTCGGCCTCCGAGAGGATCACCGCGCCGGTGGAGGTGTTCCACGGGATCGCCAGCCCGAAGGCGTTGGTCGGCGGGTCGGGCTTGGCGATAGCCGCCCACCGGAGGACAAACCGCGTCACCTTGACCGCGTCCGCCTGGTTGGCGATCCCGCCGAGGTTCGTGGCGTCGACCCGCTCGATCGCCACCCAGAGGAACGTGCCAGCCGCCGACCAGGTCGTCGGCCGCCACTCGTTCCAGCCGCCCATTTCGGCCGTGAGCTCCAGGGTCCCGGTGTCCCACGCGCTCGCCTCGAACCGCCCAATCCATGCCGACAGACGTTGCAAATCGGCCGGATCGGCTATCAGGTTGGCGCGAGTGGCGTCCACCGGCACGACCGCCGCGGCCTGCCCCCGGTCCCACAGCCGCGACGCCCCGGCGTGGTACACCCAACGTCCGGGCACGAGCGACCACTCCGGGTGCCCCTCGACCTCGAGCTCGCCGAGCGACCATGCCAGCGGCGCCAGGGCCACCCCAGCCCGGTGCCGCCCCCACGCGATGCGGTCGCGTTCCCGGGCCGTGATCGCCACGGAGTCGGGGAGGAGCGGAATGGTGTGCTCCAGTGGCCGCTCGTGGGCGAACCACGCCTCTGCCGGCCCCGCCCCGCCCGGGAAGTCGACCGTCACCAAGCCGATGGGGTCGGCCGCCGAGGGGGCCGCCACGAGCGACACGCCGGCACCGAACGGGCTGCGGAGCCGCTGCTCCGCGTCGGCCAGCGTGACCTGCGGCGACACCTCCAGCGTCGGCGGGCTGGCCGTGCTGGTGAGCCCCGCGTGGGCGTAGACCCGCAGCTCGCCCTGGTCGTCAACGAACCACCCAGCCGCCAGCCGCAGGGCCGGCACGTAGATCGACGGGCGCTGCATCCGCCCCACCGCCAGCACCTCGCCCCCCTGGACCACGCGCAGCGCCAGGCAGGAATCGAGCCACCCCACGCCGAGGGTCGCAGACAGCGTGTAGGCCGCCGGCACCGCCTCGTAGGCCAGATCCACCGACACGCCGCCCGGCAGGTGGATCGTCGTCGGCAGGCCTGCCAGGGAGAACAGGGTGAGCCCGGCGGCGGGGGTCGCCAGCTTCCGTCGGGAGGCCGTCACCGGCTCCAGCTCGGCCACGGGCTGCCAGGCGAACAGCCGCGCGAAGCGCCCGGCGCGCAGCGTCACCTGGTCGCGCGGGTAGCCGCTGTCCTGGGGCGCCGACCACACGGGAGCACCTCACATGCGGACGAGGGCCCAGTAGATGCCGGGTTCGCCCGGCACCGGCGACAGCTGCTCGTAGGGGGCCTGCGGGTCAAACTCCGCCCGGGCCCAGCCGAGGATGGCCACCGGCCCCCAGCCGCAGGAATCGAGGCAGCCGACCGAATCGGCCAGCTCGACGAGGCCGTCGCCCGGGTGCGGCAGGCAACGCCGCGCGAACCGGTGCCACGGGCGGAGCGACCGCACCCGCACCCACGCCAGGCCAGCGACGGCGAACATCAACCGCTCGGGGTCGGTGCAGATCGCCACCGGGTCGTCGGCGGCCGCCCCGGCGGTCTGCGGGTCGAGCAGGCGGAACTTCACGCGGTAGCCCGCCCCGAGCCGCCGCTCGACGGCGCTGAGGGTCAGGCCGGCCACCAGCGGCACCGTCGCCGCGGCGCCGTCGTCGCCCGACAGGGCCACCAGCTGCACCGCCTCGCCGATCAGCGGCCGGCGGATGCCGGCGGTGTACCCCGCCAGGCACGCCACCTGGGCCGGCAACCGCGACTGCTCGACCGTGGACGCCGACTCGCCGCGCGTCGGCCGCACCATGTCCATGAGCGCGTTCCAGGCGGTCGCGGAAATCCGCACCGCCTCCCCGGGCCGGACGCGCCGAAACGGGTCCATCACGCCACCTCGCCGAGGAACTTGTCGAACTGGTGGCCGATCCCATCCTCCCCGAGCCAGTAGGTCGGGAACGCGTCGCCGATGCCGAGCTGCGCGAAGTCGACGCGCTCGATCGTCCGCACCACGTAGACCACGCGCGGTTTCTTCACCACCCCGGCCGCCTCGCTTTGCGTCTCGTAGTGGATGTCGAGGTGATCCCACCCGCAGCACAGCGACACCCCGATGTCCCCGACGAAGAAGTTCGTGCGATTCTTCCGCCGCGAGAAATGAAACGTCACCGAGGCCATCGACGAGCCGGCGTGGATCTGCGGGCTGCGCGGTGGCCCCATGAGCACTTCGCCCACGTCGAAGCCGCGGAACTTCGTCTTGTTCACCTTCGCGGTGCACGCGGTGAACACGTCGAGCAGGGGCGGCTGTTCGATCGTGATCTCGTCACGCTGGCCCGTCGCGTCGGGCATCCCCAGCCGTTTGAGCGGCGGCCTCGGCTCCGTGAGCAGCTTCGCCGGAAAGTGCCACGTCTCGTTCCACGACAGCGACGTGGTGGGGATGTCGGCGCCCTTCACCTGGTCCATGTCGACGCCGATGGCGCCGCGGTAGTCCGGCACGAACACCCCGTTGGTTTCCTCGCCGATCGGCACCGTCGCCGGCCGACCTTCGGGGTCGGTGTTGCCGGCGATGAACGCCAGCACGTAAGCGTTGGGGTTGACGATCGTGTTTTGCGCGGGCGTGTCAGGCAGCGAGTCTGACCACGCCTGGGTGATGTGTTCCGTGCCGCTCTCGAAATCGAAGCCCCACGAACCGAACAGACCGAGGCAGCCGTCCGTCGGATCGACGACGATCGAACCGTTGGCGTACTCGGCGGTGATCTGATACCACCCGCCGCCGATCACCTGCGGCTCGCAGCGGACGCGGCGGTGTCCGTTGAGGATCAGCGGAGCCAGCTGCTTGCCCTTGGCCTCCGCGGCGTCGTAGCCCGACATCCCGGACACGAGCCACTTGAGAATCACGCTGCGGCTCTGGCTGCCGTCGGGGTTGACGACCAGGTTGCCCGAGCCGCTGTCGCCGAACTCGATGACCTCTGGAATCCGTGGCATGCGTCACCCCCAGGCGGGGCGCTGGCCCCGCGAAATGTCGACGAGCTCCTGGAGCAACGACTCCATCCGCCGCGTGCTCAACATGGTCTGCTCGCCGGGGCCGAGGATCGGCCGGGCTGCCGCCCGGCCGCGCACGGGGGCCGCCGCAGCCATCGCGGCCTGCAGCTCCGCAGGGGCGGGCATCGCCGCGGCATCGCCCCCGGCGGCCACCTGCGGAGCGGGGTTCTTCTTCTTCTTCGAGGTGAACCAGTAGTAGGCCGCCCCAGCGGCGGTCAACGCCGTGGCGATCCCGGCGACCCAGCCCACGCCGGGGATGGCCGTCATCGCCAATCGCAGCAGGCCGGCGGCCTTTCCGAGGTAGCCGAACGCACCGGCGGCCATGGCCGCCCCTCGCGTCACGGCCTTGAACGGCAGGTTCTTCATCGTGAAGTTCACCACCGCCGTTGCCGTGGCCACACCGAAGAGCGCGCCTGACAATACCCCGAGGCCACCGGCCAGCGAGCCCACCACCGGCCCAAGACCGGGCACGTTGTCGAGCATCCAGGCCACCTTCTCGCTGACCCAAATGAACCCGCGCCCGACGTACGACAGCGCCGGGCCGAGGCTTGTGTTGAACGACACCGACATGATTTTTGCCCCGGCGTCCAGCGCCGAGAAAAACCCGGTCACGCCCCCCATGAGGTACTGGAACTGCTCGGCCAGCGGCCGAGCCTTGCCCATGTCGCCGAGCATCTTGTCGAAGCCCTCGGAGCCGGCCTTGCTCAGGAGCAAAGCCGCACGGATGGCGTCGGATCCGAAGATCCTGTTGAGCACGTCGCGGCGGGCCACGTCGTCGAGCTTGCCGAGCCGCTTGTTGAGGATGCCGATGATCTCGGGCAGGCGCAGCGGCTTGTTGGCGGCATCGACGAACGACCGGGCGTTGAGCCCGATCTCCGCCATCGCCACCTTCGTTTCCGACAGCGGTGCCGTCAGCCGCAAGAGCATCGTCTTCAGCGACGTGCCGGCGTCACTGCCCTTGAGCATCCCCTTGCCGAGGATCGCCAGGGCGGCGCTCGTGTCCTCGATCGACTGCCCGGCCTCGCCGGCCACCGCTCCAGCCATCGAGAACGCCATGGCCATCTGAGGGATGTCGACGCTGGACGCGTTGGCGGCCCCAACAATTGCATCCCCGGCCTTTTTCGCCGATGTGCCGAAGACGTTCATCGCGTCGGCCAGCAGCTCGGCCGCCTGCCCGCCCTCCATCCGTCCAACCTCGGCGAACATCGCCGCCGTCTTCGCCGCCCCGCCGAGGGCGTCGTCCACGCTGACGCCGGCCTTCGCCAGGTTGAGGAACTGCTCCGCGATCTTCTCCGGGGCTACGCCGAGCTCGCCCGCCAGCCGCAGCGACTCCTTCCGCACAGCCTCGAGCTGCTCCGGCGAGATGTCGCTCACCGCCGCCGCCACGCCGCGGATCGCGTCGTCGAACCCCTGGGCCGCGCGGATCCCGGCCACCATCGGCACGCCGAGCGCCGCCGAGGCCACGCCGACCTGCGTGGCCAGCCGCCGCATGCCAGATCCGACGCCGACCATGCGCTCCTGGAACCGGAGCATGGCCGCCTGGAACTCGGTGTCGTGGGCCTTCAGCTCCACGAACGCCAGGCCCGCGCGAATCCCACCCACAACGCTCATGAGAAGATCCTGTCCAGGTCGGCCTCGGTGGCCTCGGGGATCGCGTCCTCCAGCGAGCGGGCGAACGCCGCCGCCTCCATTGGATGGAACTCACGCCAGTCGAACGGTCGCTCCCGGGTGGTGTGGTGCCGCCCCTGCTCGTAGATCGCCGCCACGATCAGGCTGCAGCGGTTCCACTGGTCTCGTTGCCGGGCCTCGGCGGCCCACTGGAGCTCGCGGAGCCGTCGCCACTGGAACGGGGTTCCGCCGACGATTCCGGCGAGCTCGCAGGCGTGGCGCCAGGGGTGGACAGGGCCGCGCGCATCACCTGCCGCGCCACGCTGTCCGGAGCCTCCATCTCCGCCTGTTTCGCCCTGATTTCCACGGCCGCCTCCTGAATCCCCACCCGCAGGGCCGTGAACCACGGGTTCCGGGAAAAATCCGCCATGTCTGCCGCCATCGCCTCGTTGGCGGAATAAATCGCCAGCCCGTCGAGGGCCCGCCAGAAATCCGTGCGGTCGACCCCCTTGGCGGCCGCCTGCTCGGCGACGTAGAGCCAGATCACCACGCCGAACGTTCCAGGGTCGAGCAACTTGGCTAGCGACTGGCCGTCAGGCATCGCCACGTCAAGCAGGTCGACGCCGGCCTCGCGCTTGATCGTCATCCACAGGTCGAACGACATGTCTAGCTGCCATTCGCGTCCGAGCTTGTCTTTGAACGGTTTCACGCCGTGACCCTCTGGCCCCACTGCCGCAGCTCCCACCGGCTGCTCACCACCTCGCCGACACCTTGCCCTTCGTCCACGTCGTGGACCTTCGCCAGGAACACACGCGACAGGTGCCCGTTGGCCACGTGCACCTCGACAATCGGGTCCGCCCCCGGGCTCGCGGCGACCTTGCTGTCCATGAACTGAGCCTCCGCCCAGTCCAGCAGCGTGAAGTCGATCGACAGGTCGCGCCGCACGACGATCTCGGCCGATGCGGTGCTGCCCCCGCCGGTGGCCTCCTGCGTCGTGGTTCGAACCCGCAGGAGCGCGTCGGTCACGCTCTGGAGCAGCGTGCCGTCCACGATCAGCGAGCAGTTGCGACCAAGCCTGAGTTCGAGCGTTCGCGGCACGGCGTCCCCCCGTGCGTCAGTTGCCCACGGTGCGGTGGAACCGGATGGTGTGCGCGATCACATCGCCGAACGGCTGCGGCTCGGAAATCGAGTTGACGTAGTAGATCCCGGTCCGCGACGTGCCGGTGTAGCCCGTCTTCGGGTAGACCGACACGAGCACCGCGGCGTGCATCGCCAGGGCATGGTGCAGGGCGACCACCTCGAAGCTCGTGTTCCTGTGGATCGGGACGAACTCCTCGTCCGCGTCCGAGCCACGCGTGGTGACGTTGCCCTCGTTGCTCGTCTCCTCGGTGATCGTCACGTCCTTGATGTCGTCGTTCGACAGGCCGTTGCACGCGAAGACCTGGTTACGGCCGAGCTTGAACGTGCGGGCTGGCATCGGGGGTGCTCCGACGGGGAACGTCTGTGCAGTGGTGCAGAGACGTTCAGTTTACTCCCCCGCGGCCCAAACCCCGTCACCCGCCGGCGGGTCCACCGCCCCCCGGCCGGCCGAACGAATCGCGGAACGCCTCGGCGATCTTGCCGGCGTCACGGGCCTTCTTGAGGGCAGGGAACAGGTACTGCCGCTTCGGGTAGCGCCGCAGCCGCACGCGCTTGGTCGGCACCCAGCCGCTCTTCCGCGGCTCCTCGACCTCGTCGAACCACTTCACCAGCGGCACTCTCCCGGGCTGGTGCCACATGTACTGCCGCAGTCGCACCGGCATCCCGTGCTCGTGGATCGCGGGGATCATCCACCGCTTGCCCTTCCGCGACGGCCCCACCACGGCTGACTGAGTGGCGGAGTCCCAGCCGAACTGGATGTTCCGCTTGAGCCCGACCATGAGCGAGAACGGCACGTGCGTGTGCGGCGGCGTGCCGGGGGCCGACGGAGGGCGGGTGCGGATCTCGCGGAGCTTTCGCACCAACATCCCCCTGGTTCTCGGCGGCAGGCCGGGGGCGTGAACCAACTCGCGGAGCGGGACCTCGTGGTTGAGCTGCTCGATCTTCGACGGCGGCCGCGCGTGGCCGCGCTGCTTGATCGACCTCATGGCGTACCGGCGCACGATCCCCGCGGCCTTGTACAGTCCCCAGTAGTTCATGTGCCGGGTCGCGTCCTTCACCGCCTGGCGGTCGAAGAACATGCTCGTCTTGAGCATCACCCGCACGCCGCCGGACGAGGCCTTGAACGCGCCGAACGCCCGGGGCGAGCGGACCCCGGGGATCCTCGGCAGAGCCCGCATGGGTCACCTCGACAGCACGGCCGAGAACCGGAGCAGCATTGCCGCCTGGAACACGTTGGGCCCCCGCATCCCCTCGCGGTCGAAGGTCTGCGACACCTGCACTGTCCGCAGATCCCACCACGTGGGCACGCCCACCAGGAGCGACCCCACGGCATCGCGGTCGGCACGGAGCCGGTCCTGGATCTGCCACCGCAGGTCAACCATCGCCCGCCGCTCGGCCACGTTGGCCAACCGCTTGGTCAGCACCAGGGCCACGTCGAGCTCGTGCAGGTCGCCACCGCGCGTCTCAGAGAACGTGAGCTCGAGCTCCGGGGCGGGGATGATCTTCACCGCGGCGGCGTACTTGGTCGGGTCGTCGAGGTTCTCGAAGTCCGGGGCCTCGTCGACCACGGCCGGCACGGAGGTGATCGCCCCGGTGAAGGTGGCCGCGTTGATCGCCGCGGCGATCGCGTCGGCAATCACGTACTCGGGCCGGACGGTCGGTTGCTCGGCGGGCATGTCAGCACCTCGGGCCAGCGGTCGGGGAGGTCAGGTCGGCGACGATTTCGGCGAGCACGGCGTGTTCCGGGGCCCGCTCCATCCCGAGGCGGCCCCAGTGGACCGCCTCCGTGATCCGGCCGAGCTGGATCGCCGCCTGCACGGCCACCTCGCACGGCGCCGCGGTGTAGGCCACGTGCTCGCTCGCGTGGTTCTCGTTGCCGGGGGGGCACTGGCAGGCAAACCTGGACCAGTACAGGGCCCCGGCAGGGTCGCCCTTCGCCTGGCAGTCGGCGGCCAGCCGCAGGTAGGCCTCCGGCTCCTCGGGGGCGTCGCACGTCGCCATGAGCAGGTAGCGGCGGGCCTGCGCCGGGCGCAGGTCGGCCAGCGCCCGCCAGGCGAAAGCGTGCTCGTGGGCCGTGCCACCCGGGGTGGCGAGGTAGCGGTCCCAGGCCGCCGCCTGCTCCTCCGCCGGCTTGCCCGCGAACCCCAGCTCCCGGGCCAGATACCACAACGTCCGGGCGTCGCGCGGATCCTCGCGGGCCGCCGCCTCCAGCAGCTCGAGGTCCGACCGGTGAACCTTGCCATCCTGCCGCCGCTGGACGAACAGCACCTCGGGGGCCGACCGCTCCAGCTGCGGCGAGCCGTCCCACGCGCAGAGCCACTCGTGGGTAGCGGTCCGCCACCGGAACCCGCTCCGGGCGTGGATCCGCTCGCACCAGATCACCTCGCCCGGCTGCCACTCATAGCGGCAGCGGAGTCGGGTGCAGCCGGCCGCCCACTCCCGCTCGACCACCTCGCGCCAGCCGGGGGCCAGGGCCTCATCGAGGTCCAGGCGGATGGCCACGTCGACATCGGCCGGGAGGTGCATGAGCGACAGCGTGTGGGCGTCGTCCCACCGCCAGGGCACGGGGGCCCCGTGGCGCACGTCGACCCCGGCCTCCATGAGCCGCTCGGGGGTGCCGTCAGTGGAGCCGGTGTCGGTGACCACGCGCACGTCGGCCTCGGCACACGACGCCGCCCACCTTGCCACGTTCGCGGCCTCGTTCTTCGCGATCGCGTAGATGCCGATCCTCATCCGATGAGCCCCCGGATCAGTTCGTGGATCTCCTGCCGCCGCGCTTCGGCCACCGCTTGGTCGTTGGCCTGGCTCGTCATCGTCGGCCGGCCCTCGCCGGTGTCCCACACCACTCCGACGTGGTGCGTCTTCCAGGCGCGCGCCCCGTAGGCGGCGCAGCGAAGCCAGAATCCCCAATCACTCCAGGCAACGTCAGGAAACCCGCCGACGGCTCGCCATAGCCCGACAGTGAACGGACAGGATCCGTGGACGGTGTTCTCGCGCAGCAGGCGGTACGGTCGCCACGACCCCTCCCGCACGGTGCCGTTCTCCTCCGCGTGATTCCAAAGCATGATTTCGGCATGGAGATCGTCCGCCCGTTCGAGGTAGACAAACGCGTCCGGCGTCAGCATGTCATCGACGCCGACGCCGCAGCACCAAGGCTGCGAGGCGGCGCGGACGCCGGCGTTGACCATCTCCGCCATCGAGGTGCCGCCGGGGACAACCACACTGCGGACCGCCATACCGGCCGGCGCCGCCGCGAGGATCCCCAGCGGCTCGGGGTCGGTGTGGACAACGACGACCTCCGCCGGCTGCGGCGACATGCGGCGGATCGCCTCCCACCACCGTGGCACGAACGCGGCGTAGTGGCTGCCCGGCGGCCCGAACGAGGGCACGATTACCGACACCGGGGCCGTGGGGATGGTCACCACGTCCCACCCGGCCGGCACGGTGACCGTTTGGTGGCGATGGATCACGACGCGGCCCCCTTGGTGGCGATGGATCACGACGCGGCCCCCGTCACGCCACGGAACCAGTTCGGCCTGGACGCCGCCTTCGGGATCGTGTCCTCCGACAGCCCAGCGTTCGACAGCACCGCCCCCGCGTAGTTCAGGAACTGCGTCTCGTCGTGATTGGCCTTGTACCACCGGAACGGGATCACGTTCAGCAGCTCGACGAACGCGAGCGTATTCATGTCCCAGGAGACACGTTTTGTGACCTCGGCCCGCGTCGTCGCCACGCCGCGAACGGCACGAAACAGGAGCGGCACGTAGTCGCGGTGGACGACGAAACACGACCCCACGAACCGCCAGTGGGCCACCGAGTCGTCGATGGGACAGAGAGGCCAGCACCCCGGGGCGCACACGCCGTGGAACGGTGGGAGCCGCTCGAGGTCGACCGCGAACCGCTGGAGCACCGCCTCGGTGACGCCGCTTTGCTTGAGTGCCGACCACTCCACCCACGCCAGCACCTCAATGTCCTGCCGCTCGGTGAAGGCGCTCCATAGCCAGGCGAACCGCTGGAGGAGGACGACGTTGCTCCTGACCATGTCCTGCGGCGTGGAGAACCGGTCGGCCGGCGGATTCGCGCACGAGGGGAGGAGGTCGGCCCGCTCGTTGCCGTAGTCGTCGCGGAGGATGTCGCGTGCCGCCCAGCAGTCGCGAAACGGCGTCTCGAACGCTCGCAGCTTGCCGCCGAGCGCCGCCCGCAACCGCTCCCCGAGGGCGCGGAACTGCTCCTGCGACAGGTGCCGGGCCGGGAACGCGTCGGGCACGAACCCGGTGACGATCAGCGACTTCATGCGATGTCCAGGAGGGTGGCGTTGTGGTCGCAGGGGTAGTGGTCGAAGCGATCAGGAAAGGCGGCCCACACCGCGGCCCACGTGTTCACCTCGAAGGAGACGCATCCCATCGTGGCAAACAGCGCGTGGGCAGCACGTGACACCTGTTCGTGCCACTCCGCGGCGAGCGGTGCCGGGCAGACGACCAGCCCGCCGGCACACCACCAGTTGACCCTGTCCCACGGGACGCCGCCCCACACCGGTGGTCCCCAGATGCTCGCCATGCGGATCCGGTCGCGGCGCAGCCCCTCCGCCAGGCCGACCGCCCGCGAAATCCCCGCCAGCGTGATGCCGGGCACGTGGAGGATCCCGAGGTCGAGCCACACGAGCACGTCGTCGGGATGCGCCTCCGCCGCCCGGGCCAGCCACGCCGTTTTCTGGTGCTGGACGCAGTGGTACTGCAGCGTGTCTTTCGTCGGGTTGTCCGTCGCCGGGATCGTCACGTCACGGCCGGCGGCATACTCCTCCAACCACAACTTGCCCGCCGGCAGGAACTCGTGGTTCACGTGCTGCGGGAACTCGTCGGCCTGGTCGGTGAACACCGTCATGGGGAACGGCAGCGACAGCAGCCGGCCCCCGAGGGCGACGTAGTCGGCGTGCGACCGGTGGGCATCGAGCCGCACGTAGCCCGTCACGATTCGCACGCTCACGGGATCTCCTCCATTAGGTTCTGCACGGCCGCCATCGGCATCTGCGCCAGCCACGCTTCCTCGTCGCGGAGGCCGTAGCTGGCCACGAGCTGCTCGCCGGCCAGGACGAGCCCAGCGCAGAACTCGACGCCGCGGAGGGGGCCGAACCGGAACGGGGGCGACCACGCCACGGGCTGGAGCTCATCGCCGCCAAACCACACGAAACGGTGGTCGTACATGCGGCGGCCGTCGTCGGTCGCCTCGCCGAAGATCCCGAGCCACGACTCCGGTCCGACCTTCACCAGCTGCGACCGGCCACGGAGGTGCCGCAGAGACCAGGGCGAGGCGGCGCGCTTGGTGACCTGCCACCCAAACGATCGCTGGACCGTGGCGACGTGGCCGTCCTCCCACGCTGAATAGAGCCAGCGGCCCCAGGTCACCTTCGGGCCTTCGATCGGCACCCAGTTTTTTTCGTTGCGGCCCGGGAACGGCTCGTCGAGCAGTTCAAAGTTGCGAAGGCACGCGCCGTCGAGCGTGGCCGTGGCGATCCGCGCGAGCCCGTCGGGGTGGCTTGCCGCGTTCAGGCACGTGCCGCTGACGGCGACACGATTGAACCGCCACCGCAGCCGCAGATCCTCCACGCCGGTGATCCGCATCCCGCTCGTCGGGTAGTCCGGCCCGAGCAGGGGCACCGGCCGATCGACTTGGCGCAGACTGCGGGGGTCGATCCGCGTGAGCACGTAGCCGGTGCGGACCCACGGCCCGCCGTCGTCCTGATCCTCAGCCGGGAACACGTAGCACCCGTCGGCCGCTATCCGGTAGTTGCTGGAGCGGACGAGCAGCAGCACCGTTCCGTCGGGCAGCGACAGCATCGACGGGTTGAAGAGCGTCCAGCCCGGGCGGAACGGCCGGCAGGTGATGCGCTGGCGGATGACGCCGCCTGGCAGCAGGTCGTCGAGGGAGGGCACGTACCAGGTCCGCGCCGCCCGGACCTCGGCCTCGACCAACGGCGGCAGGCCTCGCGAGAGGAGCCGCTGACAGGCCCGCAGGCCCGCGGCATGCTCGCCGCAGTGGGCCGAGTGGCGGGCCAGGGCCAGGTCGTGGACCTGGGGGATCGTGGGCATCCGTTCACCTCCGTGCCCACAAGGGTTGTCGATCGGACGACAACCGTCAACCCCGGGTTTTCGCGGCGACCAGCCGGGCGAGGTACGCCGCGGCATCGGTCACCACAGACGCGTTCCAGCGCTTCCAGCTCATCAGGTGGCCATGCACGAGGTGACACGGTGCCGCGCAGAGCGTGAGCAGGTTGGTCGGATCAAGCTCGCGCGATGGATCGACGTGGTACGGCACGACGTGGTGAACCTCGAGCTCGTCGCGGGCACCGCACGCGGCGCAGGTCGGATGCGCCCGAAGGTGGGCAGCGCGGACCGTCGGCCACCGCGGTGACCGCGGCTGACTGCCGACGAGGCCCGGGTCGGGGCGGATGCCGACGGTGCGGAGGAGGGAGCGGATCATCTCCAATTCCCCGACACCCGGAGCCTCGCCGCCGCGCGAACCCACGTGCCAGATACTCGAACCCAGCACACAGCCTTCCGGGCAACCCCGGACACGTACAGCCACACCACGACCGAGAGCGGGGGCGAGACTCGCGGTGCCCTGACGCGCAGTGGCATGCCTCAATCTCCGATAACTGGTGGGCGGTTCTTGAACGGATGCGAGGACGGCAAGCTCACGACGAGCCCCCACTTCCACGCCAAATACCCATTAATGGCATTCCTCGTTTTTTTGCCAACCGTTTCGCCCAGAATCACAAGTTCCGCTATATCCACGTCGGAGTATTGCATTCCAAACTGCGCGCCCGCACCGCCTCTCCAGCCGATCTGGACTGGCGTGTCAGTAGTGTTGGCCGTGACGTTTCTGTTGGCGACAAAATTGTCCGTCGCATAGGCTTCGCCGACTCCATTTGTATGCGTCAGTCCCCATATGTGAATCAAGTCGGCAGCGGCATAACTGGTTGATGTGATGTCGTCGTACCAGTAATACCAATACTGCGTCGTTGATTGGATGTCGATGCCAAACCCCCTGCCGCCGGTTGGGGAGTTGCTCGGGGTGCCGAAAAACGCCATAAGTCCCTCGTTTGCAGGGTTTGCCGTAACACTGCGCCTGCGAGAGACAACAAACATCCCCCGATTCTGATTCCCGCTGATCCCTATGCTGTTGAGTGTCGTCAGGTCGTTGTTGCGAACGAACCTGATGCACGGCCTTGCCTGGAAATCCGACAAAACTAACGACGGCCGCAGTGACGCACTAGACGGCACCGCGTGGTTTGCGTTTCCGCTTTTGTCGCGCCACTCGCTCACGTTC
>Ga0214923_10004118_pt1 | contig 17805 bp, 15 predicted proteins | sample LL1510_MetaG_FD_177993 | JGI IMG/M metagenome (GOLD analysis project Ga0214923, IMG submission 177993) | Freshwater microbial communities from Lake Lanier, Atlanta, Georgia, United States - LL-1510 | ecosystem: Environmental > Aquatic > Freshwater > Lake | place: USA: Georgia | collected... | reverse complement strand
TCGCATGAGCACCTGCATGAAGACCAGGCTGATGACTAGGCAAACCAGCACCAGCAAGAAGAAATGCAGGTCGTCCTTGAGCACGATGCCCAGCCCGAATTCCGAGCGTAGTTTGATGTTCAGACCTTCGTCGCCGCCATAGGCTTTGATCGAGTTGACCAGATAAAAGAGCATTTGCGCAAAGGCAAGCGTGATCATGATGAAGTACACGCCTTTGGTGCGCAGCGAAATCGCGCCGATGACCAGGGCCATCAGGGCTGAGATGGCCATGGCCAGCGCAAAGCCCAGCCAGCCATTGGGCACGCCTTCGGTGATCAGGATGCCCACCGTGTAGGCTCCCAGGCCCATGTAGGCCGCATGACCAAAGGATACGAGGCCGCCATAGCCAAGGATCAGGTTCAGACTGCAGGCGGCAAGACCGTAAATCATCATGCGGCTGAGCATGGACAGGTAGTAGCCCAGGCCTTGTGAGTGCATCCAGAGGCCCAGGCATACGGCCGCTACGATGAGCGCCAGCCAAAGCGGCCAGGATGCCGGGGCTGGTATGGCCGAAGCCGGGGAAGGACCGTTACGCATGCTTCAGCGCTTTGCAAACAAGCCCTGTGGCCGAATGAAAAGCACCACCGCCATCAGCAGGTAGACCAGGATAGAGGCCACGGCGGGCCCCGCCGCGCTGGCCACTTGGGGCGGAAAGATTTCGCGAAACAGCGCCGGCATCAGGGTGCGGCCAAAGGTATCGACAAAGCCGACAAGCAGCGAGCCAACAAAGGCGCCCCAGATCGAGCCGATACCGCCAATGACGATGACCACAAAGGCCAGAATGAGGACGCTCTCGCCCATGCCAACCTGCACGGCCAGCAGTGGCCCGAGCAGGGCACCAGCCACCGCGCAAAGCGCAGCGCCCAGACCGAAGACCAGAGTAAACAGGCGTTGAATGTGAATGCCCATGGCCATGGCCATTTCGCGGTTGGATGCACCAGCACGGACCCATGCACCGACCCGTGTACGAGTAACCAGAAGGTAAAGCAAGCCGGCCAGTACCAATCCCACACCGATGATCAGCAGCCGGTAGCTGGGGTAAAACAGGCCGGGCAGCAACTCGACCGGTCCGGACAGGGCCGCTGGTGCAGCCAATGGCATATCGGTGCCCCAGATCATGCGCACGGCCTCGTTGATGATGAGGATCAGCGCGAAGGTGGCCAGCACCTGCGACATGTGGTCCCGCGCGTAAAGCGTTCGCAACAGGGTGGACTCCATCACCATCCCAAAAATGGCCGTCAGGGGGATGGCCAACAAAATGCCCAGCATGAACGATTGCGTCAACTGGGTCAGCCAGGCCGCTAGGAAGGCACCCACCATGTAAAGCGCACCGTGGGCCAAGTTGATCATATCCATGATCCCGAATACCAGGGTCAGACCGGACGCCAGCAAAAACAGCATCAGTCCGAACTGCAGCCCGTTGAGGCTTTGCTCAAGAAACAATATCCAGGTCATCGTTCGAATTTACGCAGGCAAGTCAAAACACCCTGACTGCCCGCTGGGCAGTCAGGTCTGGGGCTTGGCTGGCGCCTCAGCGCATGGAGCATTCCTGCACGTAGGCGTCCCCATGGTTGGCCATGATGGGCTGGTTGGAGGCCAGCACATTGACCAGGCGACCCTGGGCGTCTTTCTTGACTTCGCGCAGGTAGTAGTTTTGAATCGGATAGTGGTTGGTGTTGAACTTGAAGTCACCGCGCACCGAGTCGAACTTGACTTCACGCAAGGCCTTGCGCATTGCGTCCTTGTCGTTGATATTGCCTTTGACGCCCCGGATGGCCGCATCAAAGATCAGCGCCGTGTCGTAGCCCTGGGCGGCATAGACGGTGGGTAGACGCTTGTAGGCCATTTCAAATTCAGCCACGAACTTCTTGTTTGACGCGTTGTTGATGTCCAGTGCCCAGTGGGCCGTGTCGTTCATACCCAGCATCACGTCGCCGACACCGCGGCTGATGTCCTGGTCGGCACCAAAGCCCGGCAGTAGCAGGCGGGTGTCTTTGTTCAGGCCGGCGGCCACAAACTGCTTGATGAAATTGACGCCCATGCCCCCCGGCAGGAAAACATACATGGCATCAGGTTTGGCAGCGCGAATCTCGGCCAGTTCGGCGGAGTAGTCGAGCTGTCCGAGCTTGGTGTAGACCTCGTTGACCACTTTGCCCTTGTAAAAACGCTTGAAGCCGGCCAAGGAGTCCTTGCCGGCCTGGTAGTTGGGCGCCATCAGGTAAGCCGTCTTGAAGCCGCGGGAGGTGGCGTGCTGGCCGGCCATTTCGTGGTAGGCATCATTGGGCCAGGAGGCCACAAAGAAGTAGGGATTGCAGTCCTTGCCCGCCAGTGGAGAAGGAGCCGCGTTAGGGCTGATGTAGAAGATCTTTTCATTGACGGCCTCGGGCAGGCCAGCGAGCATGATGTTGGAAAACACCACGCCAGTCATGAAATCCACTTTGTCTCGCTTGACCATCCTCTCAAACAGTTGCTTGCCGACGTCAGCCTTGAACTGATCGTCTCCGATCACCACCTCAACAGGCAGGCCACCGAGTTTGCCGTCGTTGAGTTTGATGGCCAGATTGAACGCATCTCTAATGTCCTCGCCGATGGCGCCATTGGGGCCGGAGAGCGTGCTCACCAAGCCGATCTTGACCTTGGTGGCAGTTTGGGCCAGAGAGCCTGTACCAAAGGCGGCCAAAGACGCGGCGAGCAGACAGGCCAAGCGAAAGTTCTTCATCAACAACTCCTCAGTTAGGGATCGTCGCGCAACGACCCACATTAAAAGTTTGGATCTTAGTCTTCATTCGGGGCTTCAGACCTGAGGGTTTCCCCCGAAGTCATGCTTTTATAGGCTGGGCCAGGGTCCCAAGAAGTGCCATAGGAGGCGACTATCGCAGGCCACAAGCGCGGCTTGATCATGTGCGTGCTCTCGCGATCACCGTGGGATGCGACATCCATCCAATCAATAACCGCTGTATTTTGCAAAGTGTCAGGAGGGTTAATGTGGGATATGACTATGCGTTAAAGATCTGGCACAACTGCGGTGGCCTCGATCTCGACTTTGGCTCGATCTTCCAGCAAGTCAGCCACTTGGACCAGTGTCATGGCGGGATAGTGGCGACCGATGACTTCTTGGTAAACCTTGCCTAATTGCTTGCCTTGGGCGAGGTATTCGTTTTTATCCTTGACGTACCAAGTCATGCGTACTAGGTGTTGAGGCGTAGCGCCTGCACAGGCCAATGTGTCGATGATGTTTTGGAGTGCCTGTCTGCATTGATCGACAAAGTCGTCGCTTGTGAATCGGCATTGCCCATCCCAACCGATCATGCCCGCCACAAAAATCTGGCGGCCACGAGTTTCGATACCGTTGGCATAGCCTTTGGCAGGGATCCAGCCCTCGGGCTGCAAGATGTTGAACATAGGCTCTCCTTAGGTAGAAATTTGGCGTAAGCGAAAGCGCTGTAATTTGCCGGTTTCAGTGCGAGGCAAGTTATCCATAAAGACAACTTTGCGTGGGTATTTGAATGGTGCAATGGATTTCTTGACATGCTCTTGCAGGTCCACTGCCATGGCCTCGTTGCCATGAAGCCCGGACTTGAGGACCACAAATGCCTGCACGATTTGTCCTCGGTCTTCGTCGGGAGTTCCCACCACCGCGCACTCAGCTACTGCGGGGTGCTGAAGCAGTGCATCTTCTACCTCAGGACCCGCGATGTTGTAACCCGCTGAAATGATCATGTCGTCGTTGCGTGCCCGGTAGCTGAAGTAACCGTCAGCATCCATCACAAAAGTGTCGCCTGGCAGGTTCCAACCCGCTTTGACATAGTCTTGTTGGCGAGGGTCGTCTAGGTATTTGCAACCGGTAGGGCCGCGTACAGCTAAGCGTCCGACAGTGCCGGGTGGTACGGGATGCATGTCTTCATCCACGACCTGCGCGGTGTAGCCTGGCACCACCTGACCAATGCAGCCGGCCCGAACTTTGTCGCCCCCGCTGGAGATATAGATGTGGATCATCTCGGTACCCCCAATGCCGTCAGTGATCTCTTGCCCAGTGGCTTGTTTCCAAAGTTGACGTGTGGCATCGGGCAGTGCCTCACCGGCGGAGACCGCATGCTTCAAAGCGCTCAAGTCGTGGCTGGAAGCCAGTGCTGCCATCTGTCGATAAAACGTGGGCGCGGTGTAGCACTGTGTCGCTTGATACTGGGTCATGGTCTCAAGAAGCGATTGGGGCGTGTGTTTTTCGATCAACACTGTGGAGGCTGCGTAACGCAAAGCAAATGCCAATAAGCCGCCCAAGCCAAAAGTGAAAGCGATCGGCGGTGTGCCACACACCACATCGTTTTCGTTCATCTTCAACACATGGCGTGGAAACAAATCACACATGGCCAATACGTCACGGTGAAAGTGCATGGTACCTTTGGGTTTGCCTGTGGTGCCGCTGGTGAAAGCGATCAGACATACATCGTCGCGACTGGTGGGATGTGCTGAAAAATCACCACTGTGCTTGTGCATTCGTTGCTCCAAACCGTCAGCGGTTTCGCTACGGAACTGGACCATTTGTCGAAGCGCCGGGACATGATGTGCGTGTCCTGCGGTCATGCAATGTTCGAGTTCTTGTGCCAGCAAGCTATCGCAGATTGCAGCGCTGATGTGGCCTTTTTCAAGGACGGTCGCCAATTCACTGGAGCGTAGCAAAGGCATGGTGGGGACCGCAACCAAACCGGCTTTCATCGAGGCGAGCAAGCACGCCGCCATCATTGGGCTATTGCCGCCACGCAACAAGATGCGGTTGCCAGGGATAAGCCCCAAGTCCTGGGCCAACACGTTCGCAATGCGGTTGACATTGTCTTGCAGCTTGGCATAGGTCCAACTGAATTCACCACTCAGTGTGTCAATGTGTGTCACGCCATGCATCGCGATACGTTTGCCTTTGCCCTCGCGAACATGTTTATCCACCAATTCAACTGCTGCGTTGAGCGTGTTGGGGTATTTGAGCTCGGAGGAGTCTGCGATGATGACCGGCCATTGCTCTTTAGGAGGCAATCGATCGCGTGTGAAGGTGTCGAGATGACTGCTGGGAAGAAGTTCGTTCCAATCGTTCATGTCTGTCCCCGGGTTTTTAAAACGGTCGCAGGCGCATGCGCTTAGCGCTTAAGCACATCTTTGCCAATGATCAGTTGCTGCACTTCCGTGGCACCTTCGTAAATGCGCAACGCACGGATTTCTCGGTACAGCGATTCCATGATGTGTCCTTTGCGAACCCCCATACCGCCATGCATTTGCACAGCCATGTCGATGACCTGCTGAGCGCTTTCCGTAGCTGTCATCTTGGCCATTGCCGCTTCACGGGTGATGCGATGTCCTTGATCGCGCATCCAAGCTGCGCGATAAGTGAGCAGGGTGGCTGCATCCAGCGCCGTGGCAATCTGCGCGATCTTGGTTTGGGTGATCTGAAAGTCGCCCAAGCTTTGCCCAAACATTTGACGCGAACGGGCCCAAGCAATTGCCTCGTGCATTGCGCGTCGACCAAAACCCAATGCTGCAGCTGCCACCGAGGTGCGAAACACATCGAGCGTTGACATCGCCACTTTGAAGCCTTGTCCAGCGTCGCCAATGCGTTGTGCGGCCGAAACTTTGCATTGATCGAATTTCAGCGTCGCTAACGGGTGAGGTGCCAGTACATCAATGCGTTCATCGATGTGCAGGCCTGGCGAGTCTGCATCGACTATGAATGCGGTGATGCCTTTTGCGCCCGGTGCTTCGCCGGTGCGCGCAAACACCACGTAAAAATCAGCAATGCCGCCGTTCGAGATCCAAGTTTTGTGACCATTCAGGACATAGCCTCCTTCGGTCAGACTGGCGCTGCACTGCATGGCGGCCACGTCGGAGCCCGCTTGCGGCTCGCTCAATGCAAATGCGGAAAGCGCATCGCCCGACACCACTCGCGGCAGATAGCGTTGTTTTTGTTCAGACGTGCCAAAAAGACTGATGGCGCCTGTGCCTAAGCCCTGCATGGCAAAGGCAAAGTCAGACAAGCCGTTGTGAAATGCCAGTGTTTCGCGTATCAGGCAGAGCTTGCGTGTATCTATCAAGTCCGAGGACGCACCATAAGCCGTACCTGACACCGCATGCCGAAGCCAACCGCCGCTGCCCAGCAAGCCGACCAAGCGAATGCACTCTGCATCGACTGCATTGCGACTGTCGTCATGGTGGGTGTCTTTCAGATGGCTTTGACACCAGACATCGAGCTGCGCTTTGAATTCGCGATGGGTGGGGTCAAAGAATGGCCAGTCGAGTTCAGGCGGGTGATTGGACATGCTCAATCTCCTTTAAACACAGGTATTTGCTTGTCAACAAAGGCGTGATACGCGCGGTGAAAGTCGTTGGTGGCCATGCAGATGGCTTGGGCTTGCGCTTCGGCATCAATGGCCTCGTCGACGCCCATATTCCACTCTTGATGCAGCATTTTCTTGGTGATGCCATTGGCAAATGTTGGGCCTTTGGCGATGCTGGCGGCCATGGCTTGGGCCTCGGTCAACAAACTCTCTGATGCAAAGATACGGTTGTAAAAGCCCCAGCGCTCAGCTTCTTCGGCGCCCAGACCACGTCCGCTGTAAAGCAACTCGCTCGCGCGGCCTTGTCCGACGATGCGTGGCAAAAGCGCGCAGGCGCCCATATCGCAACCTGCCAAGCCTACTTTGTTGAATAAGAAATAAGTTTTGCTGCTGGGGCTGCCGTAGCGCAGATCGGAGGCCATTGCCAAAATTGCCCCAGCACCAGCACACACTCCGTCGATGGCGGCAATGATGGGTTGTGGACAAGCCCGCATCGCCTTGACCAAATCACCCGTCATGCGGGTAAAGGTCAACAAGCCTGGCATGTCCATTTTTGTCAGCGGGCCGATGATTTCGTGCACATCGCCGCCCGAACAGAAATTGCCGCCCGATCCTGTAAGGACCACTGCATGGATGTCGGGTGCATAGGCCAAGGCTCTGAAGAAGTCGCGGAGTTCGGCATACGAATCAAAGGACAAGGGGTTTTTACGCTCGGGACGATTCAGGCTGATCGTGGCCACGCCATCTTCAACCCTGAGCAAGAAATGCTCGGGCTTGTAGGCAGCCATGGGGGTGTTATGTCTAGGCAGTTGATGTGGCTGTCCAGGGAGATAGCGTGTCGTCATACGAACTCCTTGTGTTGTAAAGCTTGTCCAGCTTTGAGGGTGTTGAGTAATTCGTGCAGCTGTTTTTGTTGGCGTTCGCTCAAGGGTGACAGTAGTTCAACGACCCAGTCTTCATGCTCTTGGGCCATGGCGCTGAATATCTTGCGCCCTGACGCAGTGAGGCTGACGCGAAATGCGCGCCGATCACCGGGCTGGCTCTGACGCAGCACCAAGCGTTCTTGCTCCAGCTGATCGACGATGTTGGTGACATTGCCACCGGTGACCATCATGCGGCGCGACAACTCACTCATCGGCAGGCCTTTTGGCTCCCGTTCGAGTTGGGCCATCAAGTCGAATCGGGGCAGAGTGATTGCAAATTTTTCGCGAAGTCGCTGGCGAATCGTGTCCTCTATGCGGGTGGTGCAGGACAGCAAACGCAGCCACAGACGCAAAGAGGCATGGTGATCTGCATGAGCCCGAACTTCCATATCGGTCATCAGTGATGAGGCTTGTGCGGTTCTCATCCTGCCAGCTCCCCGCCGTCGATGGCCAACGCTTGTCCATTGATCGCATCGCTGCCCTTTGCGCACAACCAGAGTACGCTTTGCGCAACTTCTTGAGGCTGAACCAAACGCTGTTGGGGGTTGCGGGCAACCAGTGTTTGGCGAGCTTGATTCTCGGTCTGACCAGTCTTTTGGGTGATGTTTTCAATGGCGTTGCGCACGATATCGGTTTCGGTGTAACCCGGACAGAGTGCATTGACCGTAACGCCCTTGCCGGCGAGTTCAAGGGCGAGGGCTTTGGTCAAGCCGATGACGCCGTGTTTTGCAGCCACATATGCGCTGACGTAGGCATAGCCTTTGAGTCCTGCGGTGCTGGCGATGTTGATGATGCGCCCCGGTATCCCTTGATGCGCTGCTTGGAGCATCTCAGGCAGTACCGCCTGTATGCAGTGGTAGGTGCCGCTCAGATTCACATCGAGCATTTGCTGCCACAGCGTGACATCGGTTTTGCCAAAAGGTTGGCTCACGGCTTGTCCTGCGTTGTTCACCAGAATATGGATGGGCCCCAACTGTGCTTGCGCTAGTTCTACCGCAGCCTTAACGGACGCTGGTTGGGTTACGTTCATTGTCGCCAAACAAACCGACAGCTGAGGAATTTGTGCACGCATTTGTTCGGCCTGTGCTTCCAGACGTTCATGCGAACGCCCTGCAAGCGTGACTCGACAGTCTTGATGCGCTAGAGCGAGCGCAATGGCCGCGCCAATGCCGCTGCCGGCGCCCGTGATCAGGGCATGACGTTGAGTAGGTGCTTGTATGTCAGACATCGGTGAGGCTCGCGTTACGATATCCAGCTTGACGGGCTTGCTCGATTTGTCCGACCATTTGCGCTTTGTCACGCGAGAAATTGGCTTCTAATTGGCCCTTGCCAGAGCGATACGGTTGGGGCCAAGCGATGCCGCTAAATCCAATGCGTGCAGCCTCGGTCAACGTCCATGCCGGGTTGGCTAGATGTGGACGCGCAATGGCACATAAATCAGCACGCCCCGCTGCGATGATGCTGTTGACGTGGTCGGCCTCGCTGATCGCGCCGACTGCGATGGTGCTGATCCCCGCCTCTTGGCGAATGCGGTCAGCAAAGGGGGTTTGGAACATGCGGCCAAAGGTCGGCGTTTCTTTTTTGCTGACTTGACCTGACGAGCAGTCGATCAGATCTGCGCCTGCAGCCTTGAAGGCGCGGGCGATATCGACCGCATCTTTCGGGGTGATGCCGCCCTCAACCCAATCATGTGCCGAGATGCGCACCGACATCGGCAGATGCTCGGGCCATGAGGCGCGTACTGCTGTGAATACCTCCAGCGGGTAGCGCAGACGGTTGGCCAGCGAGCCACCGTAATCGTCCTCTCGTTGGTTGGTGAGTGGCGAAATAAATGACGACAACAAATAGCCGTGCGCGCAATGCAGCTCGAGCCAATCAAATCCAGCTTGCGCAGCGCGCTGCGTGGCGGCGACAAAGTCGGCCTTGACACGGTCCATGTCCTCACGCGTCATCGCGCGTGACCAAGCGCTTTCACCTTCGAGGTATTGCTGGGGCGATGCGGAGATCAATGGCCATGCGGGCTCGCTGTCCTCTGGGGTCAGGGGTTTGTCAATGCCGTCCCACGCGCGACGCGTGGCGCCTTTCGCGCCGGCATGTCCGATCTGAACCGCCATCTTGGCATCGCTGTGAATGTGAACCCATTGCGTGATACGGCGCCAAGCCTCTGTGTGTGCGTCGTTCCACAAGCCTGGGCAGCCGGGGGTGATGCGGGCATCAGGGCTGACGCAGGTCATTTCGGCAAACACTAGGGCCGCGCCACCCATCGCACGTGCGCCTAGATGCACCAGATGATAGTCCCCCGCGACGCCATGTTCTGAGCTGTACTGCGCCATGGGCGAGACAACGACACGATTTTTCAAGGTGACCGAGCGCACAGCCAGCGGCGTGAACATCGGTGGCGTCGGCATTGCGCTGGGTTGGGCTCCTGCACGTTGGCTGAACCAGTGCTCGTAGCTTTCTATCCATCCCCTGTCACGCAAGCGAAGGTTTTCGTGGCCTATTCGTTGGCTGCGCGTGAGCATGGAGTACATGAATTGTTCAGGCTCAAACTGATCGCAGTAGCGTTCACCGCATACCTCAAACCATTCCATCGCATTCCATGCTGCGTTTTGCAAACGCAAGGTTTCGATGCGACGAGCCTCTTGGTAGTGCTTTAAAACTTGACTGAGTTGGGACGCATCGTCACCGTGATCGCGGAATTGGCGTACCAATTCGATCGCATCCTCTAAGGCAAGTTTGGTGCCAGAGCCGATTGCAAAGTGGGCGGTGTGGACGGCATCACCCATCAGTACAACATGGCTGCCCTGGCTGTTTTTCAACCACCACTGATCGCACACGACGCGTTGGAAATTCAACCAAGCTGAGCCCCGCAGGTGGCGGGCATTCGTCATCAGTTTGTGACCTTGCAGGTTGTCGGCAAATAGTTGTTCGCAGAAGTCAATGGATTGCTGTTGGTCTGCCCTGTCTAGGCCGTGTGCGAGCCAGATGTGCTCTGGGCACTCTACGATGAACGTGGAAGTGTTTTCGTCGAACTTGTAGATGTGCGCTTGAAACCAGCCGTGTTCGGTTTTACGGAAGTCGAACGTGAAGGCGTCATAAAGGCGGTTGGTGCCGAGCCAGATGTAACGGTTGGGACGTACCACGATGTCGGGTTTGAATACCTCATGGTATTTGTTGCGGATGCTGGAGTTGATGCCGTCGCTGGCAATCACCAAATCTGCATCGGGATAGGTCTCGTCGGTATCTGACTCACGCTCAAACAACAAATTGACGCCGAGTGTCTCGCAGCGCTGCTGCAGGATATTGAGCAAGCGCTTGCGGCCAATCCCTACAAAACCATGTCCGCCAGAGCGGATGCGCTTGCCTTTGAACAGCAGTTCAATATCGTCCCAGTGGTTGAAGGCTTTTTGGATCTCATTTGCAGTTTGCACATCCCAAAGTCGCATATTGTCCATGGTGGCATCGGAGAACACCACGCCCCAGCCAAACGTGTCGTAGGGTTTATTTCGTTCGACAACAGTGACGTCATGGATCGGATTGAGTTTTTTCATCAGCAGTCCGAAATACAGACCTGCGGGTCCTCCTCCGATGCAAACAATTTTCATGGCAAATCCTATTCAAATGCTTTAATTCTGAAATGTTTAAGTTTCAATCAATTGTGAGGATGCGGGAGGAGATGGTCATTGGTGCTTACCCTTGACCTTCAAACCACGGTGAGGCGAATGGCCGCAAGCTTCTAGTTCCAGCAATTCACCATTTGGCACATGGTGTTGAATATTTCGAATCTGAGCCAAAATGCTGTATTCGTCATTAAGTCCCTAGACTGCAAGCACAGGGCAGGTGATGGTGGAGAGTTCTTCTTGACTTGGGAGGTGGCGTGGGCTTGACCTGTGCTTGCGATGTGGCCTTGGTGGCTGAAAACGTCAGCGTTGCGGTGAGTGAAGCCAAATTTGGCACCTGTGTCTGATGAAGTGCTGACTGCAAGTACCACTGCTCGCGTGCGAGGTGCAGAAGAGGCTCGTGAAGGCCTCGCCATTTTATTGGGTAAGCGTCCCCAAAATGGATACCATCCTAAAGAGACTCTAACTGACATTTCGATGAACACACTCAACTTACACCAAGCTCCCGTTCTGGTGGTGGGGGCGGGCATCATGGGCATCGGAATTGCTCAAGTTGCTGCGCAATCAGGCCATCACGTGTTGGTTTACGACTCGCGTGACGAAGCCGCCGCACTAGCCAAACTCAAACTTGCTGAAAGCTTGGCTACGCTAGTAGCTAAAAATAAGATGACGACAGAAGCTGTACAGACTCTTTTGTCACGCATCACGCCCGTGACACATCTCCGTGATGCCGCTCATGTGAGCCTTGTGGTGGAGGCAATTGTAGAAAACCTCTCCGTCAAACGCAGCTTGTTTCAAGAACTAGAGGCTTTGGTGGGTGAGCATTGCGTATTGGCTACCAATACCTCATCGCTGTCGGTGACCGCAATTGCCAATGGTTTGAAGTATCCCTCACGGGTGGTGGGAATGCACTTTTTCAACCCAGTGCCATTGATGAAGTTGGTTGAGGTGGTATCAGGTTTACAAACTGATGCCGCAGTGGCCCAGAGCATTTTTGATTTAGCTGGCGCATGGGGTAAAACTGCAGTTTATGCCCGCTCCACACCAGGTTTCATCGTCAACCGCATTGCACGACCTTTCTACGCGGAGAGCTTGGCCTTGCTTCAAGAGCAGGCGGCACGTCCTGAACAATTGGATTTGGTGTTACGCGGTGCTGGTTTTCGCATGGGGCCATGCGAGTTGATGGATCTCATTGGTCATGACACCAATTTTTTGGTCACGCAGTCCGTTTTTGAAGCTAATTTTTTTGACCGACGCTTCACACCCAGCTTGGTGCAACGTGAGTTGGTGGACGGAGGTTTGTTGGGGCGCAAAACAGGCCGAGGTTTTTATAGCTATCCCGGCGGTGCACCTGCACTGGATGATTCGCTGACGTTTACTTTGCCTGCAACTGCTCAATGGGTGCTGCATGGCAGCGGTGTTGTAGCCGACTGTTTAGCATCAGCCCTAAGTCGGTACCTTGGTAGTAAAACCCACTCACGGGTCCTTGGCAGTAACTGGATCGGCATCGAGGTGGAAGATTTACAGTTGCATCTAACCGATGGTCGACCTGCTTGGCAAGTTGCGAAAGAAGCGGGTTTGAAAGAGGTGGTGGTATTTGATGAACTGCCAGCTGTTTCAGACGGTGCCTTAGCGTTTGCCTGTGCGGGCAGTGAGGCTGCTTCAGGAATTGCATCTGCGGTGCTGCACGCACTGGGCTATGCGCCTGTGCGGGTATCCGATACACCGGGTTTGGTGGTGGCGCGTACCTTAGCCATGCTGGTTAATGAAGCCGCCGATGCTGTGCTGCAAGGTGTTTGTACCCCTGAGGGAGCCAACGCTGCCATGAAGCTGGGTGTGAATTACCCTGCGGGTCCTTTTGATTGGTTGGATCGAATGGGACGTACCCGCGTTTTGGCTGTTTTAAATGCATTGGATGCTTGCTACCGAGGCGAGCGCTACCGGGTCAGCCCTTGGTTGCAACGTCCTGTTTGAATAGGAGTGGCTGATGAAGTTTGCTGATTTTCAAACAGGTCAAGTACTAGCTGCTGGTCCCTATGTGTTGAGCGAGATCGAAGTTTTGGATTTTGCGAAGAAATGGGATCCACAGTGGTTTCATACCGACCCTGAAGCGGCGGCAAGAGGACCGTTTGAAGGTTTGATTGCCAGTGGCTGGCACACCTGCTGCATCTCCATGCGCTTGGCGGCCGATACATTTTTGGCAGGTTCAGAGTCGTATGCCTCCCCAGGCTTGGCTTACATAAAGTGGCTCCACCCGGTAAGACCCGGAGATGTGTTGCGCTTGAGTGCGACCGTGCTGGAGACCCGTATTTCACGAACTAACCCCAGCCTTGGCATTTTGCGTTGGCGCTGGCAGTTGCACAACGCCATTGATATTGAAGTGCTGGACCTAGAAGCCACCAGTCTTTTCAAACTGAATTAAGACCCAGTGAATACGCCCGATGTGATTATTGGTAGAGAAAATCGTCTTTGATGGTGTGCTCCATTCGGCCAATAAGTCCACGGTGGTGTTCACCCAAGTGCAACTCCTGGTGCAGGCCTTGGCGGGCTCTGGATGACGCGGTTTTAGAGTTCCCTAAAGACTGCGAACAGCTTATTCTGTGTAACCCTAAAACGGGCACGACCCAAGCGCAGGTTCAAGCGGTGTATGAATGGTTGAAAGCAAAGTGGAGCTCCAAATGTTGAGACTATTGGCGTTGGTGATATTGCTGGCTTTGAGCACAGCCCAAGGATGGGCTCAGCGCATGTACGACTCCAGCGGTAGACCCATCGGCCGTGTGGAGGGTGAGCGTTATTACGACAGCTCTGGCCGTCCCATCGGGCGCGTGGAGGGCTACACCGTCTATGACGGATCTGGCAGACCTCTGGGACGAATGGATGGGGATCGTGTCTACGATGCATCAGGCCGACCCATCGGCCGCATTGAGGGTGAACGTCTTTACAGCGCCTCCGGTTCCCCCATGGGCCGCATCGATGGCGAAAGACTTTATGACGCCTCGGGTCGTCAAATAGCCAGAGCGGATGGTTTGAGGCGGATGCAGATGATTGTGTTTTTTTATTTCTTTATGTAACTCACCCGAGGAGAAGACCCAGCAACACTTTTGTTCGTTTCTAAAGCAAACATCCTAACTAATGAGATTTATCAGTTCTCGACCCTATCTTCTTGGCATATCTTTGACGGTGAAGGGTAAGTTAAAACGTGCCTCTTCAGGCACCGCAGGAACTTGTGATTCCCATAACTCAAATCTTGCTCGCATAGCATCCAAACGTTCGGATTCACGTTTAGCTTGGTTTGCCCGTTCACGCGCATCCTGCGAAAGATTGAACAGATATTCGTTTTCGTTTATTTTTAGGTATTTCCAATCACCATCGCGATGAGCACGTTGCTCGTTATATTTCATTCGCCAAAACATCGGGCGCTGAAATGTTCGCCTACAGTCGCGTAGCGTAGGTTGCATTGACACCCCATCAAGTTGATGGTCAGCAGGAATGCGCGCACCTGCAACTTCAAGCACTGTCGCGGTCCAATCCATAGTCATGCAGTGTTGGTGACAAACAGCACCCGGTTGAGTAACGCCTTGGGGCCAATGCACGATGTAAGGAACACGAATGCCGCCTTCAGTTAAATCCATCTTGCCACCTACTAACGGCCAGTTATCAGAAAAACGCTCTCCCCCGTTATCACTGGTGAAAACAATGAAAGTGTCCTTAAGTTGCTTGGTCTCTCGAAGCGCTTCTACCACCCAGCCAATACCTTCGTCCATCTCGCGAATCATTGTTCGATAGGTTTCAACATTTCCACCATCTAAATGAGTAATGTCTTTGACGATTTCTGGATTGATTTTTTCTTGTGAGCGCGTTTCCCATGGCCAATGCGGAGCGGTGTAATGCAAGCTGAGGAAAAATTTCTGTTTGTCTTTTGCACGGTTTCGAACATACTGTGCGGCGCGTTTAGAAATTAAATCAGTCAGATAGCCTGGTTCGTCATAGGGTTGACCATCCAGTTCAAGGTCTGATTCAGGTCCGCGCGCGTTGTGTCCGTAGTAACTCACCCCTCCCGACATAGGACCAAAGTGATGCATGTAGCCCGATTTGTCAGGACCGAAATGAGGTCGAAATCCCAAATGCCATTTGCCAATCAGTGCCGTTTGATAGCCCACCTCTTTCATCATTGAGGGCAATGTCGGTAGATGTGGATGCAACCCTATTTCCGGGTTTCCTCTTGCAGTACCGAGCATAGGTTCCTCACTCGCGCCTCTAACCCAATATTGGTATCGCCCTGTCATCAGTGCAAAGCGTGTGGGCGAACATACAGGGGAGTTGGAGTACCCGTTTACATATCTCAGACCATTTGCTGCAAGACCATCTAGGACAGGCGATACCGCTCCAAACTCTGCATCACGTCCGCCGTAACAGCCTAAATCGGCGAATCCTAAATCGTCTGAAACTATGAATATGAAGTTGGTCATGCCGATAGATGTTTATTCCATTTTGATATTTGCTCGGCGAACAACTTCAGACCACTTAGGAATTTCTCTTCGAACCAGTTCGCCAAAAGCGCTGGCAGTGCTGGTTTGCAAATAGACACCCATTTGGGCAAATTTCTGATCTAAACCAACTTCAGACAACGCTTTCACTACTTCAATATTAAGTCTCTCAGCGTTAGCTGCTGTCAATGAGGCAGGCCCTACAAGTCCAGCCCAATCACGAACATCAAACTGCGGGTATCCCACTTGTGCAAAAGTGGGAACGTTAGGAAGAACATCCAAGCGCTCAGAAGCAGTCACAGCGATAGGGTGTAAACGGCCACTTTTAATGTGCGGAAGTGCTGAGGCCAAAGAAGCAAACATCATGTCGACCTGCTCGCCCACTAAGTCTTGCAAAGCCGCAACCGGTCCTCGGTAAGGCACATGCAATATGAAAGTATTTGTCAGTTGCTTAAAGTATTCGCCCATCAGGTGCGCGGGAGAACCCGAGCCTCCAGAACTGTAAATAAGTTTGCCAGGGTTTCCTTTTGCAAAAGCGATCAAGCCATCCATATCCTTCATTTGCACACTATTTCGAATCACCAGTACGTTATAAGTCCATTGGGTCTGACTTATTGGTAACAGATCTTTCAAAGTGTCGAAAGGCATCTTAGGTACGAGTGAAGGCAATACAGCATGCGGCATAAACATTACTCCAACCGTATGCCCATCAGCACTTTTTGCCACTTGGTCCATGCCAACAAGTCCTGTCCCGCCCGAACGATTTTCGACCACAAAGGCTTGTCCAAAAACCTTTGATAGCCTATCTGCCAAATGTCTAGCTACAGGATCCCAAGGACTACCAGCAGCTGACGGTACTATCAATCGAACAGGTTTTGTAGGCCAGACTTGCGCAAGCCCACAAAGCGGTAACGAGGCCAAACCAAGGCCTCCCGCTACACGCAGGATTTGTCGGCGCCTGTTCATACAGTCAGTCCAGTTTGATATTGGCTTGACGAATAGCCTGTCCCCACTTGGTAGAGTCTGATTTTAGGAAGGCACTGAACTCTGAAGGGGTCATGGATTTCAGCTCGCCACCATATGAGCGCCACTTGTCCATCAACGCAGGGTTTTGGGTTGTCGCTTTTTGCATGGCAGCAGAGAGTTTTTCAACAATAGCTGAAGGCGTTCCAGCGGGGGCCATCAAGCCAATCCAGGCGGTAGGGGTGTAGTCGGGCAAACCTGCTTCGGCAAACGTAGGTACATCTGGAAAATTGGGGTGACGGGTCTTACCAGTCATGGCAAGCACTTTTAACTTGCCAGCTTTGACATTGCCAATGGCTGCTGGCAAAGCATCAAACATGAGTTGCACTTGACCCGCTACCAAATCGGCATAGGGGCTGGTGGTGTTGTACGGAACGAATTTGAGTTTGATACCTGAGCCTGCGTTGAACCATTCCCCCGCCAAGTGTGAATAACTGCCAATGCCAGAAGTGGCGGCGGTGAGGGTGTCAGGTTGTGATTTGGCAAGTGCGATCAATTCTTTACCGCTGTTTTGCTGCACGTTTGTTGCATTGGCAATCAACGCTGTATTGAGCAAGCCAACCAAGCTAATTGGCACAAAGTCTCGTTCAGCGCTATAGGGGACTTTGTTATAGAGATGCGGTACAACAGACAACGAGGTGGTCGACGCCATGACCAAGGTATATCCATCTGGCGCGGCCTTGGCACCTGCTTCCATGCCGATCATGCTGGATGCGCCTGGTCGGTTTTCGACCAAGACGGTTTGGCCAAACACTCTAGTGAGTTCAAGTGCAATTTCTCGTGTGTTGGCGTCAGGTCCTGTGCCTGTAGGGAAAGGCGCAATGATGCGAATTGGTTTATTGGGATAGTCCTGCTGTGCCAATGCGCCAAATGCGCTTAAGGCAGCCAAAGCACAAACAGCCAAAGTTGACAAGGTGAAACGGCGAAATAGAAGTTGCATGAGGTCTCCTCTTTATAAATAAGAACGGGTAGGTTAAAAAAATCTAATGACAATAATTGCTGTTTTCATTCGAAAATTGTAGCTTTATAGTTCTTAATTATCATAATATAATATTTTTTACGAATTTATAGACTGGGAAACACCCTGATGCCGATGTCCCAACCTTTAAGCTGCCATAGTGATTTAGTTTTTAGCCATGTAGGCTTTTATGTCAAAAACCTAGATGCTATGGGGCAGTTCTACAAAGATGTATTGGGATTTATCGAAACGGACCGTGGCGACTTTGGGGCGGTGCAACTGATATTTCTGAGCCTCGATCCCTGCGAACACCACCAACTCCTCTTGGCTTCAGGAAGGCAAAGCGATTTGTCCTTCAATGTGATTAACCAGTTGTCGTTTCGTGTGCAAAATCTTGCCACGTTGAAATACGTTCATCAGAGTGCCTTGGAAAATCTA
>Ga0214923_10004117_pt1 | contig 17810 bp, 43 predicted proteins | sample LL1510_MetaG_FD_177993 | JGI IMG/M metagenome (GOLD analysis project Ga0214923, IMG submission 177993) | Freshwater microbial communities from Lake Lanier, Atlanta, Georgia, United States - LL-1510 | ecosystem: Environmental > Aquatic > Freshwater > Lake | place: USA: Georgia | collected... | reverse complement strand
GGGTCTCGGTGTGGGAGATGCCACCGCCACGACCCGAGTCGCCCTGGGGTCAATCCTGTGCCACCCAGGAGGTCTTGACCTGTCACCCAGGAGACGTGATGTCCCAGGGACCGGTGGGACCGACGGACCAGCACGCCCTCGGCCTTCCCGTCGTGCTGATCCTGGCGGCGATCACCGCCTCGCTTCGGGCAGCACGACGGGCCGTTCCCTGAGGTCCTCGGCGTACGCTGTAATCTGAGCAGAAGCCAGAATAACTGCAACAGCAACCTGTGTAAGGAAAGATTTCATGATACAATCCTACGCAACACAGATGCAACTTTGTATCTCAGCCTAGCAGCGCCGACTTTATGTACAGACGCAGCAGCGACTCATTAAACTTCGCATCGATCCTCGGCTTGCTCACCTTTTCAAACTTACCGTCCGGTGAATCTGGTAGGTCTTCGTCTTTTCCCCTGTCGGCCCAGTAGACTGCAGAAATCTTCACAGGGCCCAGGGCAATCGATTCACGTTCTCTGGAGAATACGTCTAAGTACGGAAGCTTGTAGAAGCCTCCCGGACCCTCGATGAACGTGCCTGGATTGTCGCTGGGTTCCGCCGCGAACACCACGGCGATTCCTCCACCGATTTCGTCTCGGGCGAAGTTGGCCGCCACCGTCCAGTTGTTCGTCCAAGAAGACTCGTCTTCACTCTTCGGTTTTCCACGTACGACGGCACCCGCTTCTTCGCGACCGCTGGGAGGAAGATTCTTACGCCCCAGTATCCTCTCCAGCATCGCAAGAGTCGTCGAGGAAACGCCAGAGAAGCCTCGGTACAACGTCTCCGTCGGCGGATGGAAGAACTCGGGATACGCACCGCTCTTCGCGATCTTTCGCAGCGCATCGAGGCCCGGGCCTTTCATGTCGCCGTTGCCCTGCACGTGCTGCAACATGCTCTGCCAGGCTGCCGCCTCCACGTCGTTGTCAGGCTCGGCAGGTACGCCCTGCGACTCTCGCTCATCAGCAAACAAGTAGTCGTCGAAGATTGCATCGTCTTTCGAGACGCCTGGGTCGAGGTCCGGTTTCAGTCTGGTGACGCGCGTCGAGGCGCCCTTGACAGACGAGGCGACAAGGTCCGACCAGTCAGCCGGATCGAAATAGGCGCTGAGGTAGTCGACGAGGGAATCGACCCAGCCTTCGCTCGACAGGACGTCGCTGTACGTGTTCCCGTCGTCCACCTTCGAAAGTGAGCCTTTGAGAGCCCTGGAGATGACGATCACAGCACCTGGCGAGACGCCGCTCTTCTGAAGCGCGTCTTGCATCCTCGTGACGACGCTCGAGAATCCACGAGCTCCCTTCGCCGCTACGAGAGGATCGACGTGTTTGCGAAGAGGTGTCAGGATGTCTTCAGGCTTAAGCATGACATAGATATGCCTCAGGTGAGGACTAGACGGAGGTAACGTCGCAGGAGTGTCTCAGGCTTGAGTCCGGACGGACTATCAGGAAGTCGACCCGGATAAGCCACCCATGTCACGGCGGACACCACCACAGGACCTAAGGCGATCGACTCTTCTTCATCGAAAAAGATGCCCAGATTGGCCAGGTCATAGAATCCGTCAGGCCCGGCCAAGAAGACACCCGGATTCTGTGCTACATCGGCGAAGACCACCGCACAGTATATCTGTTCACTGGTCGTATCGACAGCTAGCTGATGACTTCCGAAACTTCCGAAGTCGGCAGCAGCGCGCCACGACGACGGTGATCGGGTCATCCACGCCCCACTCGTTGAGCTCCTTCTCCAGCCGCGCGAAGGCGGCCTCAAAGAACTCATAGGCATAGCTGACCTCCTCGTACAGAGGGTCCCAGTACGTCCGCAGCGGTTCCAAGAACTGTTCGCGAGTCAGGGTCATGGTCGATTCACTTTGCTCCGCGGAGCATCAGTTGTCTACGCTTGCCGGCGACGGGTGCGGACTTCTTCGGCAATGATCCTGCGTAGTTGGGTTGTTGTGAGCTTCATGGTGTTTAAATATAAGGGAAAACGAGAAATTGTCAAGAATGAGAAACGGGCGGAGAAACCTCCGCCACGCTCAGGAACCTAGCCCCCTCAAACCCTTGGGGCGGCAGGGGTCCACTCGCGGGAGCGGATATCATGGTCTTGCCGTACCCTTTCGGGTCGGAAGTTTTCCCTCAGAACTGCCGCTCGTCGAAGCTCTTGAGAGCCCTTGCCACGTCGGAGCCGAAGTCCTCAGCCCAGTAGATCCGACCCAGGCCATCCTCGGCTTCCGAATGGCAGGTGAACCACTGAGGCTCTTGTCCCCGGGTAGAGCACAGGAACACGTACCCGGCCCAGACTCGCTTGCTACGTTCGATCTTGAATGGGTCCATCACTTCTCTCCTTCGGGTGCTACGACCCGCTCCACGGGGTTCTCGAGCACGCCCACGAGCCAATCCCAGCACTCCCGGGCGTGTTCTTCGGGCGACGGGAGGTACTGCCAATCGTCTTCAAAATCACCGTGTTCCATGGATCTACCTTATCCTTTCGAAGTGGAACTTTTCACCGGTTCGTCGGAGCCCAGGTAGAATACATCACCCACAAAGGGTTTTGAGTTGATCTGACGCGGGCCAGACCACGACCTGAAGATCCACTCATTCACCTCGACCCAGGAACCGTTTACCTTGATCTCGTAGATGTTTTCCATGGATCTATACTACCCTTTCCAAGGGGAACTTTTCACTTAGTAGAATCGAGACTCCAGGGCTTCGATGATCCGATCCTGAAGACGGACCAACCGGTTGTACTCCTCCCCACCATCCCCTCCGGCGATTTCTTCACGCATCCTCTCGCGGACGACATCGAGGCCCTCAAGGATGAGCTTCAACTCTGTACGATTGAACTCGTTCATGGTCTTACCTTACACCTTTCCTCTTTGAACTTTTCACAGACTCTGGAACCAGGCCTTGAAGGCCTCGGTTGCCTGTCGGTTATGCCCACCAACGTGCCACTCGGACGGCCTCGGGTTGTCGTACTCCTTCCAGTCATAGACCGTGGCGACACGGCCCTGATCGTCCTTGAAGGCCCATTCGTACTGGACCTTTTCGCCCGGAGTGTAGGTGGCGTGGGGCTTGCCCAGCTTGGTCACCAAGGTCTCGTAGGGAACCTCGATAACCGTACCCCAGAAGGAGGTTCCGACGGCCATCTTCGGATGACAGGAGGAGAAGTTGTTGTCCATGGTCTTATACTACCCTTTCCTATGGGAACTTTTCACCAGTTCTCGACGATCCAGCCCACCATCGACCAGAGGTGAGCGTCGTCATAGAAGACATCGGAGACGTCCTGAGACGAAGCCTGATCGTAGAGGTCGGGCCTGCTTTCGAACAACATGTTCATCAGCTTCTGTCCCTTGCGCAGGTGAGCATCCGGCTCCAACGCGAGCCCCAAGAACTCATTGACGTCCATGCCCCTATCCTAACCTTTCGGGGAGGAACTTTTCACTTCTTTCGGGAGCCCTTGACCCGGACGGGACGGTCGTTTTCTCCCGTCGGAACCTGAAGCCCGTAGGCGCCGACCGTGTCGAACAGGATGGTCATGATCTGGACCCTGTTCAGCAACACCCCTGTGCTTCCCGGCTTGGTGAAGTGGCCCAGGTGACCGAGGATCTCGGTCAACAGCTTGCTCGCCTCCTTGGGCATGATGTCCTGATGTTTGCTCATGGTCCTACCTTACACTTTCCTCCACGATCTTTTCACATCAGCAGGCGGAGCTCGCCCACCGGTATGTCCACCTGCGCCCCCCGCCGGCCAGCTACGACCGCACGGGGAACGGTAGGTCTTGGTCAGCTCGACCACCGCCCCACCAGCCTTGACTTCCACCACCATGCCCTGGATGTCACCAGAGCCCCAGGTGACGGGGTCACCCTCTTGGAACTTGTAGGAAACCATCACGTCCTCCTCTCGAAGTCATCGTGAGCGAACTGTTCCTCGCCCTCGAAGAAGTACCGGCCCGACCACCGGTTCTCGCCCGTGATCGTCTCGGACACCCAGGTGGCCCAAGGGGTTACCGCGTTGTTCGGCATCCGGGCCAGGATGATGTAGGAGTCCCCCGACTTCTTCGCCTTCAGGATTTCGATGTTGTCCATGGATCTACCTTACATCTTTTAGCAGTGACTTTTCACAGGCCCATGTCGCCGCCCGAGTAACCGGGCTTGTTGAGGGCCATGCCACTGAGGTGTTCTGCTGTTCGAACGCAACCTTGCCGGGCGGCAATGTGGATATCTTCCAGGTAAAAGGTCTGCTGAGACAGCGCCCGAATCACTTCCTCCCGAAGCCCGACGGGCGTGGAAGAGTTTCGAAGACGAATCACGAGGTCGTTGATGTAGTCTTTTCCCATGTTCTTACTCTACCCTTTCGGATCGAAACTTTTCACACCATCTGGGCGTCCAACATCTGGCCGATCCGGCCCTTCAGTTCACGAAGTGAACCAAGTTCCTCAGGAGTTACCCGTTCGACTCCCGCTCGATGATCCGCGATGCGGTGCATCAGTGCCTCGTACAACCGGTTGAGGTCGATTTCGTCGAACTGCGGCTCATTGATGTTGTTCATGGATCTACCTTACATCTTTCGGTCAGGGGTTTTCACTCAGCACACGTACCGTTCGTCCTCAAGAACACGAACGATGTCCCGAAGGGTTCCACTCGTGTAGCCGCGGAGTGTAAATGTCCCGTTCGACGAGATGGTGTACTTCCAGACCTGCTTCGCGAATCGACCATCGAGGGCCGCACGGAGCTGGGAAACTTTTTCGGGGCTCGGATTGATTTGCACCGTGGTCTTCATGGATCTACCTTACCCTTTCGAAGGAGAACTTTGCACTCCCTCGAGGGAGGCGAGCAAGTTTCGGATGCCGATCTCGTAGGCCTTGAGGGCCTCGGGATCGGCCGCGTACTGAACCGCGTCTCGACGCAGGGCCTCGATGATCTCCTTGCGGAGCTCCACGGAAAGGTGGCGCGGGTCGATCTGCTCGACCTCGGATGCTTTGGCTTCGATTTCCATGGTCTTATCTTACCACATGCCCCCTCAGATTGCACGGGGGCTCAGCCGGTCGCCGTCTTCTTCGTCTTGTGAGCGCGAGCCGCCCTCGCCGGGGGCTCGGGGATCGCCTCGAATCGGATCCGCGACAGGGTCACGGGCGCCACCTGGATCACCTCGGACTCGTTGGAGAACGTGAGGCTCTTCGCGAGGCGGTAGAGGGGCGTCACGTCGAAGAAGACGGCGGGGTTGGCGCCCGCCGCGGCGGCTCGAGTGGCTTCGATGACGATGTGTCGCACCGCGGTGCGGAGGAGACGGACGGAGCTCATGCGTACAATTATCACCCGGTGTCAAAAAATTCTCCCGGAAATTTCGGGAGAGGGGATTGAGAGGTGGTACATGGTCTTATACTATCCTTTCCTCACCAAACTTTTCACGGGGCCGCGGACTTGAGGTTGTTGATCGCGACCCGAGCCGCCTGGACCACCCCTGGTTCGTCAGGGAACTTGGCGATGACGTCGCGTTCGAGAGCCTCGATCAACTCCTTCCAACGTTCTGGGGTGAGAGACCCCAGGGCCAGCCGCCTGTAGTTCGAAGATTTGTCGACGATCATCGGAACAGCCGAGGAGGTTGTCTTCATGGTCCTATACTACCATTTCGGGTGGGAACTTTTCACTGGGATCATCCCCATTGTTGGGGAATGGCCTTCCGCAAGACCTCGAGGATCCCACCATAGGCGTCCAGGTCTTCACCGTCCAGGTCCGATAGGGCCGCACGGATGCGTTTTGCTTCCTCGAGGGTCATGTGGACGTCGACGCCGAGGTCACCGTTACGTACGAAGGTTCGTGAGGTGCGAGTGGCTTCCATGTTCTTACCTTATCCTTTTGGGTTGGAACTTTTCACTCGGCTTCGAACTGAGCCAGGTTGCCGTCCTGGGTTTCGCGGAGGTTGGTGTAGATGATGAGTTGGCCTTCCAAGTCCTCATCGAAGGATGCATCCGGGAGGATGGCGGAGATGAGGCGGACGAGCTCGGCGTAGGTCTTGGGGGTCTTGATGTTTTCCATGGTCTTATACTATCCTTTTCGGTTGGAACTTTTCACGGATCAGTAGTGCGACTGGATGATGTTGTCGACCACGATCTTTTCACCGCGGTCCAGGGTGAGCCGCTTGCGGAGTTTAGTTCGAGCTGCCCGGCGGTTGAGGGCCGGGATGACGGTGTACCCGTTCCGGACGGTCACCTGCTGGAGGTTGGACCAAACTCGCCAGTGAATGATAAAGTTTTTTTCCATGGTCTTATACTACCATTTCGGGTTAGAACTTTTCACCAAGAGTTCCTGCCTCTGGATCTCGACGTCGACCTTGTTCTTCAAGGCCTGAAGCTCCTTGCGAATCTCTTCCTTTCGGGCTCGAGGTGCCTCGATAAGATCGACTTCGGCCATCGAGATGGCCAAAGCCTCGTAGATGTGTTCAAGCTCGTCGATGTTCAGGTCCATGGACCTACCTTACCACATGCCCCCTTCAGATTGCACGGGTGACCCGGGGTCAAAAAATTCCCCCGGAAATTTCGGGAGAGGGGGTCGACGGGCGGAAAAACAGCTCGGGGCGGGAAAGGGAAAATTCTCTCCCGGAAATTCCCCCGGAAATTTTTGTGTGGCCTTAGCCCGCGCGCCCGGCATATAACCTCTACACAGTATGCCAGACCCCGGGGGGCCCCGGCCCCCTACAGGGGCCCTTTTTGAGGGGGGCCCCCTGCCTATTCCGCTGCCTCCAGGTGGGGGGCTCAGTGGGGCCCCGCCGCCATTGGCGACGGCGTCGAGGGCGTCTCCTGCCAGTCGAGGAACTCCTCGCAGAGCCCGGGCTCTGCCCTCCGGCACCGACACACTACGACGGGAGCTCCCGTGACGGGAGAGAAGTCGAGGACCAGCTCGGCATCGGGCGGGCACGTCACGGGAGCTCCCACGTCGAGGGTCGTTGCAGAGTCGCGACAGGGACCCGAGAGGCCCGCCTCCGCCGAGGCGTCAGCGGTGTCTGCCCGCCCGGGCGTCGGAGCTGTGCAGGAGACCGGAGAGAACAGCAGAATAATGGGGACGAGGTACCACGTGTCCATTGATTCCTCGAAGCTTAGGCTGCCCCCAGGGAGCCCGTGACGAGGGCCCGGGAGCCGTCGGTGAATCCGACGTACCACTCCCTGGTGGGTGAGTCCCAGTGTACTCCTCCCCGCGGATCGACCACGGCCTCTACCACAGCGACGGTGAGGGCGCGCCCTTCGTGGAGGACACGTGCACCCGGGACGAGGAGGGAGGAGACTGGAGAGGGCTGCGTCTTCTTCTTTGCCATCGTGGGTTTGCTGACAAGATTCACATTGCATGTGAATGCATATATTCGATCCTACGAAAACAGGTTATTTGTGGGTGCGGTCGGACTCGAACCGACTTCCTGAAAATTAAAAGTTTTCTGCTCGACCCGTTGAGCTTCACACCCTAGACTTCTTTGCACCCCCGGAGAGACTCGAACTCCCATTGATCCACTTACGGTGCTCGGAGGTAGAAACTCCGTCCGATACGGGGGCATACTCGGTGTTTTTCATCCAGGCTGACACCAAACCATCTGATGGGTGCTACAGAGTCACCGCCCTCTTCAGGCGCGGCGACGGCGCCGCTCGACCTGCAGCGGCACGACGTAGGTCTCTACCTCACCTCCGCTCCGTCGGAAGATGTCACGGGAGCATGAGGCTGCTTTGTTGTACGTCGAGAAGAGACCCCCGACGGTGGGCTGGGGTGAGAAGACTGCGGTGGCGGGGGAGTACGCCGGTGCAGTGAGGAATCGGGGGGAGCGCGCCGACCCGGTGACGACGACGTATGAGGTGTAGCAGTTCGCGGGATTGATCTTCATGTGTCTGTCCTTGTCTCGATCGTGGTGTTGCTGGTGGGGTGATGAGAGAGAAGAGAGCCTCCCCGGAGAGATTCGAACTCCCGACCCAGTCTTTAGGAAAGACTTGCGCTATCCTGCTGCGCTACGGGGAGGTGGCTGCGGGGATCAGGCTACGCTCTTACGAGCCTCGACCACTTCCGCCTCGCCGTTGTAGATGTAGACGAGCTTGTCGGTGCCCGGCACCTTGACCTTCGCCCGGAGCCGCTGCGAGGCGACCACCTTGCCCGTCACCCCGATGTACTTCCGGTCGCCCCCGGTGATCTTCACCGTGGAGCCGAGGGGAAGGGGCTCGAGCTGGGTGGCTCGGATCGTGGCCGTCGCACGGTTGTGGACGAGGATGTGCTGGGCGATCGCATCCAGCTGCTCCGCCGAGAAGTTGGCGGTGGCCTCGTTGAAGAGCCGGGTCGCCGCCTCGTTCATCGGTGGACACTTGGCACGGGCCTTCTCGACCTTCTTCATGTGCGCCGGACCCTTGCCCGCGGCGGCGGCCGCCGCGGCAGCACGCTTCGCCTCACGCTTCGCCTCACGGGCTGCCGCTCGCTCCGCCTTCGCGGCGGCCTCGGCCGCAGCCTTCTCGGCCCTTCGAGCCAAACGCTCAGCGGTCAGCTGGGCCTTGCGGGCCGCGCGGTCGTCGGCGGCCTCCTTCTTGGGCTTCTTCTCCGCCTTGGGAGCCGCAGCTGCCTTCGCCTTGGGCTTCGAAGCCGGAACGGTGGGGGTGGTGAAGCCAGCTGCCTCGGCGGAGGCCTTGCGGGCCTTCGCGGCGGCGAGGGCACGGTCGATGGCGGAGAGTTTCGTGTTGGACTGGTCGATCGTCTCGGTCTGCATGTGTTTCTTCCTCGTTGTGGCCACCTCGGAGGTAGCTCGTTGTTGATGATCCCATCATACACCGTCTCGGGTCACCTTTACACAGGTTCGAGATCGGTGGTGATCTTTTTACCGGCTCACCTGAGCCGCGTCGAACCAGTGCATCTCGCCCCGGGCGTCCTTGACACCGACTCGGGCCTGCCACTGTCCACGGAACTTCTTCGCCCCGGTCCACTGCAGCTTGCCAGCCACGGTGCCGACCGTCACAGGGGAGCCCTTCTTGGGAAGATGGGCGAGGAGGGCCTCGGCCGCAGCGCGGCCCACAGCGTCGCGGGCTTCGGTCGCCGCCCGACGAGCAGCAGCCTTCGCCTCTTCGGCATCACGACGAGCACGGGCAGCGGCCTCTTCTGCCTCGCGGTGAGCCGCCGCCTCAGCAGCCAGCTTGACCTGGTGGGCGTCCCAGAGTTTGAGATTCTCCAGCATCTCCGGACCACCGTGGAGGAGCTGCATGTCGAAGGGATCCGCCTTGACCTCGAGCGAGTAGCCGCAGCGGTCCGAGAAGATGTTGGTGCAGTCGACCCAGGCGAACTGCTCATGGGGCTCGAGTGTTCGGACCTTGTCCGCGTCCCAGCTGGGGACTTCGATGTACGCCATGGGTCGGTTGTAGCGGCCCGGCCTAGGCGGCAGGCCACGACCCCCCAGCCATACCAGTGCGTAGTTGCACTGGGTAGAGCGGAAGTCGGTGTAGTCCATCGTGTCCGACCAGTTCCGGGTCTCGGTCACTTGCATGAACCGAACGACGCGGCCCTTGAAGAGCTCCTCAGTCTGGCCGTAGTTCTCATGTTGGAGTGACTTCTTGATGATCGGCATGGTTTAACCCTATCAGGTCCGGTCCGGCTTTGCACTGGATCGTAGTTGAATGTGATGTTCAACTGCAGGGGGTTGTTGAATGTCACATTCAGGAGGGCGGGAGGACCCTCTGGACCCGGGACAACTTCATCGTGGCCTTCTGGCCGTTGTCCGTGAAGACCACGTCGACGACGCCACATGCAGTTCCACCCTCGTACCCGGCCGCTGCCAGCTCGAAGTCGTAGTCGTCGTAGTACATCTTCACGTAGATCTCTGATGTGGCTAGCGCAGGTCGATCACCGGCTGTCAGCATGTCACCCTTGCGAATCATGTGCTCATCCTTTCGTTTCAGGGCTGGTGGTCCGACCACGTGTTGGAGGCAGGTTAGAACACGTCGACGTACTCGGCGGAGCAGCCGCCGAGCCTCCTTCACTCCTCGTCATCATCTTCCTCATCCAGCTCGTCCTCCCAGATTGCCCCATCGAAGAACTGCTTGAAGATCCAGGAGGCGTTGTACGACTTCATGCCCGTGGCCTTCACCACCTTGTTCACGAGGGGCTTGATCTTGTCGTCGAACTCCTCTTCACACACCGGACCCCAACTACCGTCCATCCCCTGGAGGAAGTCGTGGATGATGCTGGAGGCCTTCTGAGCCACCTGGATCTGGCCGGGGAACACCGGGATCTCGTTGAGGAGGTGGGCGTTGATGGCGGCCTTGTCCATTCGAAGAGCAGCTCGGTAGTTCATCATGTGTATAAGATACCTCAGTTAGGGGTGGCTTTGCACTGAATGTCGAATCTTTATTGGGTCACCGTAATACCCACCCGAATATTCCGGGACTTCTCTGTGGTCTCAGTCGTGGCCCCAGCGGGCTCGAGCCCCGTCGAACCTCGCCTCGAGGACCTCCGCCTGGAAGCGGTCCTGAATGATGCTGTCCACCTCGAGATGTAGGTCGAGGTCGTCGACGAGGCCCCACAGTGCGAGGTTGATCCCATCATCTGCCTGACCCGATGAGTTTCGAATGATGCTGTTGGCGAGAGCCTCCGCGAGGGCAGCGCGGTCGATGAACGGGGTTTCCATGGTTCTAATCTATCGGGCGGGAGCCTAAGATTGCACTGAATTCAGTCGAATTCTCGTTGGATCGTCCGTGTGTCCTTGGGTCGTCGGGCACGGCGGTCCCGCATCACACCGGCCTTCCGGGTGAGGATCATGCCGAGGACTTCGAGGTTCCTCGGTTTCTTCGGGGCCTTCCGCTTCTTCATGCCCTTAACCTATCACACTCGACTCAACTTTGCACTAGATGATGTTGAATGTAGCTTTCAGTGCAATGCTGCATGCTGCTATGGTATTATCTTCTTGTTCTCGGAAAGGAGGCCCAAGATGGCCGCTCTGAAGCAGGAAACGAAGCAGGTCACTCGTCGCTATGCGATCCTCAAGAAGGACTTCACCTACGCGTACTACACCACGAAGACCATCGAGGCCGGAACGAAGTTTCGAGTGGGTGGTCCCCACGGGTATCGTCTCTACAGGGAGGGCCTCGCTTTCACCCTGGGCCATGGGGCGAGCGAGATGATCCCGATGGAGCTCCTCGAGCTGGTCGAAGAGACCGACGAGGTGGTGACCACGATCACCTGCAGGTCGAATCCCTGGGTTCCGGAGTGGCGTGAGCCTGCTCCCCGGTCGCGTGCCGCCCACAAGACGGCCTAACCAGTCCGAAGATTCGTATTGAACAAACGACCCTGCGAGGTGTAGTGTATGAGGCATGGCAAGAGTCAACAACGCCGTCTCTCAGGCTCCGACACCCATCGGTGAGCTTCACGCCGCCCTCGACAAGCTCGAGCCTGGCAAGAAGGTGCACATCAACAACACGAAGGAGGAGATCCTCCGTACGCAGCGGAATCTCATGTCACGTCGAGCTGAGATCCCGGGTGCAGACTCGCACCTCGAGTACATCGAAGCTCTGCTGATCGCAGAGGCTGAGGACAAGCTAGAGTTCCGGAAGTAGCAATATTGGAGCAATGTTCGAGCGGCTTAAGAAGCAGCATTGGAAATGCTGTGTACCCTGCAAGGGTACCGAAGGTTCGAATCCTTCTTGCTCCGCCGTTTATCTTGCTCCGCCGTTTACTTTTGTAGATATGAACAACGAAGAGATACGTAGTAGAATGGTACTTACCACCCGGAGACATCAATGAAGACACTGGCCATTGCATCAATCGCCCTTCTAGGGCTCACTCTCTCCGCTTGCAAGAGCGACGATGACGGCGGCAAGCAGCCACCGGCGGACGTCACAGACGCAGGCGGCGACGTCGTCACCGATCCAGCTGACTCTGCGGCAGATGCTGCAGTGGAGGCAGGTGACGCAGACGCCGAAGCATCAGACGCAGCAGCAGAGTGACGCAGAGGGGACCGTGTAGGTCCCCCTGCTATTTTCCGGGTTAGCTCAGCTGGCAGAGCAGCGCACTGTTAATGCGCCCGTCCCCGTTCGAACCGGGGACCCGGAGCAAATTGTAGTTCCAAGTTCGATTAGAGATTATGACAATAGCTTAGCCATTGATTGGCGAACTATTGTCGTGCAATCTCGACACGGAAAGGGTTAGGTTGAACCATGCTAAGGCGAAAGAACGCAAGACCGAAGAGGGTCGTCCACTGGAACGAACCAGTAGCAACGCGGATCGCAGCACAGCGATCGCCCTACCTGTACAGGGCCTTCCGCGATGACAACCCAACTCCGGAGCAGCGGGCGCACATGTATCCGGGCTCGATGTGGCGGGTCGAGGAGACACATGCCCTCTTCGTCGAGAACGACTACAACAGCAAGTACAACTCTCCGTCGCCGGTGCCCTATCTCGAGGCCTGGAACGTCCGAGATCGGACCCACGAGAAGGTCGCTGGTGGCGAGCCCAAGGACTTTGTCATCTACGTCGGTCCCTACCGTGTAGAGGAGCAGTCAGGTCCTCGGCATGGAGACACCATCCGTGTGGTCCGCCACCAGTTCCTCGTTGGAGGTCGGCCGTTCCTCCTCCGGACCCTCGAGGGGCTCGAACCGGTCGTTTGAAGCTGGGCAGAACAATCTCCGAATAAAGGGCTGAGTGGAAACACTCGGCTTTTTTCGTGTTTATTCAGAGACCAAAAAGAAAGAAGGGGCGGATCTGTTTGAGATCCGCCCCCTCCAGATCGGTTACTGCCCCCACCGTCGAGTGGAGGTGTCACCTTCATAATAAAATTGGCACGCGCTCCCGTGTAGCGCCGACGAGCCTTATCTAGGGGTCCCCAAGATATTCTCGGGTTGGGGACTTGTCTTACCGGGAGTGGGTCTCCCGGATTAGTCTGTTGACAGCTTCATTGACGGACTTCATCACTTCAGACTTGCGCGCCGCGAGGTGACTCTTGTCCGGTGCCTTGTCGCCGATGCCCAGCCTCCGCTGGAGGACGATGTGTGCATGGGGATTCTTCGCCAGAGTCTGCAGCTTCTTGGCGATCTTCCGCCACTGCTTCCTGAACTTACGCTTCGCCTTTCGGGCCTCATCGCCCGACATCGCGTTGAGTATCCTGCCGCAGTCCTGACGAGCTGAAGTCAGGGGAACGATGCCCAGTGTGTGGTACAGGGTCGTCGTGAAGATCTCTCGGGTGATGTTTCTGGAGTTCACTTGCCCACCTTTCCTGCCCACTTGACGTAGGACCTGAGACACTCTAACCTAACAGAGTCGAACTTTTCACTCGGAACTGTGGTACCTAATCGCTCAAGAAGCTTCCGCCCCCTGTTCCAGGCTTCGATCTCCTCCTCGAGGCACGCCATCTTGTGTCTGAACGTACGATTGAACTGCGGGTCGTTTGATCGTTCATAACCGTGTGAGAACTTCTCATTGGGTCCAACGAGGTGGTGGCCGCACTCGTGTGCGAGGTAGATGGCCTGACGCAGGGGTAGAGCTCTGTTAGAGATCACGATCGTCTTCGTCGATGAGTCATACACCCCGTTGTTCCGGTGGGCGAAGTCGACTGTGACGCCCCGTTGACAGCACCAATTGACGAGCTGGGAGAGTGCATAGATGCCAACGACATCTTCGGCCCACTGGGCTTGAAGTTTCACTCCCGCCGCAGGGGAGGCTCCCGAGCTACGCTCTGTGAAGCGTGCCCAGGAGCGCTCCCACCAGGCGCCTGGATCGAAGGCCGCCACCTGCGATCCTCCCTCACTTCTTCTTCTTAGGGGAAGCCGTCAGGGCCTCCTTGGCAGCATCGGCCGAGACCCCGAAGACCCCGAGGACCGACTCGACGCAGTGCTTGTGGATCGCCTTGGCCAGCTCGAGGTTGTCAGTTCCGGCCGCGGTGGTGAGCTTCGACCACGCCGAGACGCGGAGCTCTCCCGGGAGATCTCTCATGAAGGCACCGAGGTTGGTACCCTGTTTGTCGGTGAGAGAGCCCGACTTTTTGATGTGCTCAGCCACCTTCTCGATGACGATGTTCTGCTTCTCTTGCCCCAGCTTCGCGATCTTCGCCTTGACCTTGGGGTAGGCGTCGAGGACGTCCTTACCGCTCACCTGGTTGTCGATCGTCTTCGCGAAGGAGTGGAAGGCGATCGTGGCCTCCGCCCCGACGTAGCCTAGACACATCGGGTAGAACAGTGCGCTGTTCGGGTCGTCAGCCACACCGGCCCCGACGAGGGCATTGGCGAGGCGCTCCCAAGATCGCCGGGAGGGAGACACCTTGCCCGGCTCTGTGGCCTTGGGGGTGTCGAGCCACTTATCGTTCGCGGCGATGAAGTCCACCACCGTGCCGTGGATCGCACCGTCCTCACGTGCCCAGGTGAGCCAGTCCTCGACGGTCGGAGTGAGGTCGATCGTCCAGAAGCGGTCGAGGAGGGCTGGGTCCATCTCGTTGACTGTGTACTCCGCCGAGGCGTTGATCGCCGCGAAGACCCGGGTCTGAGGATGCAGCTTCCAGCCGTTGAGCTCGCGGTCGAGGACGATCTGGAAGGCAGCCTGCATCACCTCGGGGGTGGCTCGGTTGAGCTCGTCGAGGAACAGCGTACAGGGCGAGACGCAGGCCCGCTTGAACCAGTCCGGGGGATTGAACCGCGTCACCTCACCGTCGGTGGACGGGAGACCGACGATGTCGCCCTCGGTCATCTGGGACAGCCGCCGGTCGATCAGCTCCATGTTGAGCTTACGGGTCGAGGAGACGATGCGTCCGATTGCACGGACCACCTGTGACTTACCGATGCCGTGGGCCCCGCGGAGGAGCACCGAGGTGGTCTCGGGAAGGAGGGGAGCGACCTGTAGGAGGGTCTTGACGGACATCGACGACATGCTTCAGTTACCTTTCCTGGCGGGGAAGTGGGTTGATGAGCTACAGTACCACGAGGGGTGGTACCATTGCACTCACTCTGAGTCCTTGAGTTCCTTGGTGATCACGCGGTAGGTCTTGCCGTCGAACGTCACGTTGACGGCGTACGGGTTCTTCAGGTCGCGGGCGACCGTGTACGGTTGCCCGTACGACTGGAGGCTCTGGAAGACAGCCTCTGCGAGAGACTTGCGGGGATTCGGAGTGTTGCTCATGGAAGTACCTTACCTTAGGGGAGTCGAGATTGCACTCAGGACGGGATCGGAGCACCGTCAGCGTAGAGCTTCTCGACCTCGAGCTTCAGGAGCTTGTAGGCCTTCCGCCAGTCGCGGGCTCGAGCAGTGGCCAGGACGGTGTCGCCCACTCGGAGTTCCGTGAAGTACGTGTCGATCGGGAAACCCTGTGCCTTGCACTGGAGGGGAGACAGGCGCACGCCCGTCACGGTGTGCTTCGTCGCCTTGCCGAAGAGCTCCTGGAACTTGAGGGTGACCTGCGCTTTGGGATTTGGCTTGAACATGTGTGCTCCTTGAGGTTCAGCGGAAGAGTTCACGAAGGGCGAGAGCCCCGCCGACCACCAGGAGGTAGCCGGCGAGGACGACGGATGCTACGAGCAGGACGGTGTCAGCTGCGGCTTTCACGCCTCGCCTCCGAACGACCCCTTCTCGTAGAGGCCGGTCTTGCCGATCCCGAGGATGTAGGCGCGGCCGCTGCAGCCGAACCGGTTCTTCGTGACCTCGAAGATCCGCTCCCCGTAGGTCTCGGACTTCTTCTGGTCGTCGATGTACAGCTGGCCGCGGACGTCGACCGCGTGGAGGATTGTCTGCTTCCCCGCAAAGTCACCGTCCTTCGTCACCTGGCCGATGAAGATCACCACCCCGTAGGTGGACTTTGCCCACTCCGTAAGCATCTCGGTGCAGCGGACGGGGGTCATTGAGTTGGCCCCGCCGCGGGACACAGCCACGTCGTCCTCCAGGGTCTGAAGGGAGTCCTGCAGGATGAAGACCTGCTTGCCCGGGTTGGCCTTGCGGAGGGTGTCAGCATGCTTCAGGAGGTCGTCGACCGCCGTGTCCTGCCCCACCACGAAGCCGCTGCGGAGGCCGAGCCGCTCGACCACCATCTTCACCTGGTAGAGGCTCTCCTCACCCGTGTTGTAGAGGCAGATGTGGCCGGCCTTCGTGATGGCGTCGGCCAGCTGGAGGAGGAGGGTCGTCTTGCCGGCACCCGGGGTGCCCGTCAGCATCATGACCTGGGAGGGCACGAAGCCCTCACCGCCGAGGGCATCGTCAAACCAGTTGATGCCCACCTTCTTGCGGTCGCGGAGGGCGGTGGGGACCTCGATGTCGAGGATGTTGGTGCCCTTCTTGAGGCCCTTGATACCGACGTTGAGAGACATCTTCGACATTTGGGAGGCCTTTCGGTTGAGGCGGCAACCATTGCCACCAGATGAGTAACTCTACCATGGAACCAGTCGGATTGCACTGGCTCGAGAACTTTTTAGTTGAATGCCACTCTCAGGTGGGCAGGACCTTCAGGGCGAGGTCCCGGGTGGTGGCGATGTAGACAGCGGTCGTCCCCGGCTCAAAGCCGTTGAAGACGAAGCCCACCACGGTGCCGGTTCGATGGGACTTGACGCGGATGACGTTGGGCCACTCGCCCGGGGGCAGCCCGAGGTCGGAGGAGCATGCCACACCCTCGTTGCCCTGCCAGGCGAACTGCTTGCCGCTGAAGTCCTTGCCGTGTCGGAGAGAGGAAAGCTTCATCATGAGGCTACCTTACCAGGTTGGGGTCGAGGTTTGCACTGACTGGGGAACTGGGTGGACTCGAACCACCGACACATAGGCTCTTCCGCTGAGCCACAGTTCCCGCGGGGGTGGCGGCGAGGCTCACGCCTCGTCGCAGCTGACGACCTCGATCACCTCGATGGGACCGCCCTTGACCTTCCGCTTGGGGGCCTCGAGGCCGGCGAAGGTGATCGAGTCGCGGAGGTGGGTCACCGCGGTGAGCATCGCCGCATGGGCCTCGGGGAAGACCTCCGGGTCGATCGAGTTGATGAACATGGCCACCTGCTCGGTGACCTCGGCCGCCCGCTTGAGTCGGTAGGCGACGTCGTTGGGCTTGCTGACCGGAACCGCGAAGGACTTCTTGATGGGCTTCATCATGTGATTACCTTACCTCAGCTGTGGGTGACATTGCACAGGACTTCAAAACTATTTTGAAGTCTTCCGTTGCCCTGCCGTCCATATCAGTACACTACCATAGGGGCTCGAGCTTTGCACAAGATTGCGAGTGAATGTTGCTTTCAACAGCTCTTGAATGCCGCTTTCAACTTTCAAGCGGACTTGAAAGTTACCTCCCAGGTGACCGTTCTTCGGAGAGCCCCATATTGCCCTACCAGGCAGCTCGAGAAACCCTGCCAGACGGTCACCGGGGTTGGTCAGATTCAAATTGTATGGGCAGGCAAGGCCCGGACTGAACTCAAAAAAAAGTGCTATTGAATGTTGCTTTCAGTGCAAAGCACAAACCACTGTGGTAAGCTTATGGCATGGAAGCTCGGTTGGAACTCTGGACTTGGCAATGGGTAGGTGGCGGGCGCGAGTGGACTCTCGCAGCCGACCACACGAGCGCCCGCCAGATTGCTGTCGACCTGGGCCGGCTGTGGGGCATGCGGGGTACCGTACTTCTGCCCGACTTGGCCACTCTCAAGGTCTTCGAAGATTCGAAGGAATCTCGTGCAATCTCAACCCTGAAGTGGTAAGGTAAGACCATGGTGATCGAACTGAACGCTGACCTGATCGTCCCTGGCGATAAGCTGGTCCACCCTCAAGACCTTCAGCCCCGCGTGGTGAAGTCGGTCCAGAGGTCGTTCGGCCACATGGACTACCTGGACTTCGG
>Ga0214923_10004116_pt1 | contig 17811 bp, 17 predicted proteins | sample LL1510_MetaG_FD_177993 | JGI IMG/M metagenome (GOLD analysis project Ga0214923, IMG submission 177993) | Freshwater microbial communities from Lake Lanier, Atlanta, Georgia, United States - LL-1510 | ecosystem: Environmental > Aquatic > Freshwater > Lake | place: USA: Georgia | collected... | reverse complement strand
GTCGCCGCGATTAGGATGATCCCTTCATTCGTCTGGAACCCATCCATCTCGACGAGCAGTTGGTTAAGCGTCTGCTCGCGCTCGTCACTCCCGCTACCGAGACCGGCACCACGTTGCCGGCCCACGGCATCGATTTCGTCCACGAAGATAATGCAGGGGGAGTTCTTCCTCGCCTGCTCGAACATGTCGCGCACGCGGCTGGCACCAACACCAACGAACATCTCGACGAAGTCGGAACCCGAGATTAAGAAAAAGGGAACTCCCGCTTCACCAGCGATGGCGCGCGCGAGCAGCGTCTTACCTGTACCGGGCGGTCCCACGAGCAACACACCGCGAGGAATGCGGCCGCCTAGCCGCTGGAACTTTGCCGGATCGCGCAGGAACTCCACGATCTCCTGCAAATCCTCCTTCGCCTCATCGACACCGGCGACATCTTCAAATGTCACCTTGCCGGCCACCTCTGCGAGCAGTTTTGCCTTAGACTTCCCAAACCCTGTTGGGCTCATGCCACCAGCACCTCCTGATTCTGAAAGACGCAAAATATAAACCCAAATTGCGATCAAAATGATCGGTGCCACCAAGGTAAGGACCGTCACCCAATATCGTAGTCCAACGCTCCCGGGTCTTACCGTGATCTCGACACGAGAATTGACGAGTCGATCGGATATATTCGTACCTGGTGGCAGGTATGTTTGAAAAGTGCGATTATCGTCGAAATGGCCAATCACTTCCTGACCTGAAATTGTAATGTCATGCACGCGACTATCATGAAGCTGGGACAAGAAATTGCTATATGACATGTCGAAACCAACATTTTTGCGCTGGCTCTGCAGATAAAACGTCGTCATGAGCAAGCTGACGACCATGAGGAAAAAGATCCAGGGCGATAGACGCTTCCATGCGGAATTCATGATGCACCTCTTACGCGCTGATCCGTTCTTCATTTTTGTTGGGCAACACCGGGGAATTACTCTTTGGAAATCTGGTCTTGTTTAATGCTCTGCCTGTCGCGTCCTCTCTCGGCGCGGTAGACGCCGAGAGAGGTGCTTATCCCTAGAAGCAACTGACACCGCTCCTTGCGCCTATTCTCGTTAGGAGGTCCGATATAGGCGCGAGGAGAGGCTATTACTCGGCAGTAAGAAGGGCGACGCCGTCCTTGCCCAACAGGCGATGGATGTTCAACAGCAGCTGTAGCACGACGCCAAAGACGCCGAGCGCCATCCAGCCGAAGAACACGAAACCCCAATGCAGAGGCGCGACGAACAGCTCTTCCATGAACCAGAACGTGTGACCCCATTCATTGAGACCGACGTTCGGGATAATCATGAACGGACCAATCGAGACGATCAGGTAGGCGAGCGAGTAGCCCTTTGAGAAGTAAGGGATGCGCGTCTTCGCATGGAAGAAGCAGCCCACCGCCAGGATCGAGTAGATTGGATAGCTCATATAGAATTCAATGATATGCGACGGGGTGAAGTCGGTATCGCGAATCACCGTCATATGCCAAGTGCCATCCTGCTCCGTGAAGAACGAAGCCCCCCAATAAATGGCCGCTGCGTAGACAACGAGCCATTTTGCGTTGTCGACAATGGCGCGCATCTCCTGACGCGGCGTCACAGTCGACATGTCACGAACGCGAGTCTTCCAGAGATAACCAGCGAGGGCTAAACCGGACACGAGCTCTAGAGGAATTTCCGTCCAAAGAATGCTCATCCAGTAGGTCTGGAATTCCGGCGCAAAGGAGTCAAGACCAGCGCGCCAGCCGTAAATCTGTTCGTAAATGCGAACGATCAGATAAAAGCTGTTGAGGAGCGCGAGTCCTATCCAAACTCCCCTGAGGTCAACGATTGGCTTGGCTTCATCAGCCACGCCGACTGCGGTCTGCGTAGATATGCTCATTACTCATCCTCCGATTTCCGGCAGGCAAGATCCTCCGGTAGCGGAAATGTCATCGATCTTAAGACTGATTGCAGCTAGTCGAGTTGGACATTAATCATACTGGACCTGCCAGCGAGTCTGCCTAAATCACAATTAAATAAGCCAGAGCCTCAGCTCCAAATACTAAGGAAGCTCTGAACAAATACCGTCATTCGCAAATTTTCAGAATTTTTGATGGTTCATGAATGAGTTTCGTTGATTTTCACCCGTTCAGCTCGGCGCGGAGCTTGAAAATTGGGTTCAAAGGCTTCCGATTTCGGTTTTAAGACGCAACTCGGGCGTTAGGCCCAACATCGTTGCATAAGAGTATGCCGCTTCATGTAAAGATTAGCGAGCGCGCATATCGTGGCCACAACGCCCCTTCAACGCATCAGTTCAAGGTGTATAAAGATCTCCGCCCATTGATTTATCAACATAGACACGGCGGTAGATCGTCTCATGGCTCATCGAGACTTCAGATGTGATTTGTTCGGGACTCCATTGGTCCCTCAAATAGCCTTCAACACAAAGCCAATCCGCATACGTAATCTGTCGAGCATTGCGGCTATTGACAGCCCGGTTTTCCGCCAGAAGGCATGCCTGTCTTGGTCGATAACCTCGTAGCCCCGAATTGCGGCTGATCTCCCGACTGATCGTCGACTTGTGTCGGCCCAGGTTCACGGAGATCTGTGCCTGCGTTCGTCCTGCTTTTAACAACGCCGAAATCTGATATCGTTCTTCTTGGCTGAGATGGTGATAGGTCATCGTGCTTCTTCGACTGCCAGATCAAGGGAACAGATAGCTTACCGCTATCTCAGTCACCTCAACAGGTTACAGGAAGTTGCACTTCGAATTTGAATCCAGGTTTTAATAGAATAATCTTCCTACTACGGACCAATCAACTTCAGCATATAAATCATATTATTCTGTCATTGAGATTGAGAAAATATCTCGTATATCGAAGTTCTCCTGTTCTTCTGAACGCGCTTTTCACGACAAGGTCATGCAAATCACGTGTGGCCGTAGCACGTGACGCACCGCTGATTGTAATGTAATTTTCAGCTGAGAGCCCTCCCTTGAACCCATCAATTCCTTCCCGGAACATCCGACTTATCACCTTTTCTTGTCGCTCATTTAGCTGCGCTCGAAAATTTTCATAGAATTTTGCCTTAGCAACAAAGAAATCGACCCTGGCGATCGTGTTGCGCTGCGCGTCAATAATTGTACTTGCGAAATAATTTAGCCACCCATTAACCTCCATTCCCTTGTTGTTATGCTCTAGCGCCGCATAATAGTCCTTACGGTTACGCTCGATTGTATATGCCAACGCGATAAGACTTGGCTGGTTCAGCGTTTGAGCAAGCGATTTCTCAGCGAGGGCGCGACCAATACGACCATTGCCATCCTCAAAAGGGTGGATGCATACAAAATAAAGGTGCGCGATCCCTGCCCTGGTCAGCGCCTGAAGAGGGCGCTTCCCTCCTGGGGCGCTGTCATTGAACCAATCGATGAAATTTTTCATCTCCTCGGGTATGCATGTCGAAGGCGGCGCTTCAAAGTGAACAGTACGCCTGTAGTCAGCACCAGAAACCACCTGCATCGGGTCTTCATGCTTGCGGTACGCGCCTATAACTTTAATTCGCTTGTCTTCCGAGAAGAGCATATTGTGCCAAGTGAACAGGGTCGCATCGTCAAGTGGATCCGCAAAATTACGGTATAAATCGACCATCATCTCGGCGACGCCCCGCTCCGCCGCTTCAACGCCCGGTTTGTCCGCGTCCAACCCCAACTGGTAGCGGAGGGACGACTGAACAGACGCACGGTTCAATATCTCGCCCTCTATCTCTGAGGTTTTGACCGCCTCCTCGCTGATCAGTTCAATTTTAAGCGTTACCTGGTCGACGGGACCTATATGCTTGCAAGCGCCAATAACCTCTCCTGACTGGGTCAGAAATTTCTGCTCCAACTGAGCCAATAAGTCTGATTTATATGAGAAATTAGGCCAATCCGGCTGCTGCCAATTCCACTTCATGAGCTATAGGATCTCCTTCTAATAGCTCATTATATCATATTTTTTGAGCTATAAACGGCTTTTCTATAACTCATAAGCTATGCGTACTGACACAAAGAGAGACACAGGGGCAGTTCATATTAAATGTTCGGAGGCCACAGAGGTATTTCTCTAAATAATTGATATTTCAATGTAAAATGAGTTCGTATTTATGTTCTGACCGGCGCGCCAATAGAATCAATTAGTTAGCTGATTTAGCTCTATTCAGTCTGGCTTTTGTCTGGCTTTGTGAGCAACTATTGTTTTGGGTCGATATTTTTTAGTTGTAATGTCTTTTTATTGCTGAGTTTGGCTTAAAAACACTATGCACGCACTTTTTTCGACCTACTATTAAATAAAACTCAAAGCTATTTGAGCTCCAATACAGTTTTTTTACCTCTGCCCTGACACCCTTCCCATAAAATGAATCCTCTTAGAAATATTACAGCCAAAAGATTGTGCGACTAAAGCACTTTGAAATTAGTTAAGAATGCTTTGCGAACTTCCCAAGCCGCGTAGAGGCGTTGCTACGAGAATTTATTAAATCAGGAACACTGAGCCCAAAGAGCTTCAACGCATCAAGACCAATTGCAACCATCTTTTACGACTCCAACTAATCTATAATTTTATTAACGCGCTTAACACAGAACTCTTTAATAGCCTTACGATCTTTTGCCGTTACATTGCTTCGCTGATAGAATTTCTTTTCGCGGGTCAGGTTTATATCTCTCAACGATCTCATTAAAATCAAAAAAACAAATTTAGGGAATACTGACTAAGCTATAATTTTCTAAAAATTCTATATTCACTGTGTCATAAATATCACACTTATAAATAAACAACTGCACACGTTCTGCGAAGGCTATAGAATTATTGATAGGTGCGAAAATCAAGAATAAATTTCCAGAAAATTTTAATCAAGCCGTTAATGAGGTTACCGCTTGCTATGAGAATCAAACTGTTTTCCGCCACCACCTTATCAACAATACTGCTCACCAGCATTACTCTTGCTGCAGATTTGACATCAATACTAAAATCAGATGCAACCAGCTCACCTTCTCTTGTGCCAAAGTCTGGATTGTCCCTTGGATTGGGCGGAAATCTCAATCTTGCAACATTTGGACAACAAAATTTTTATTGGGCAGGTGTGTCGAATGATTATTATGATAGCAATAATATTCACTATAACTATGGTTATGCTGGGTGGAATACGAAAGTTAATTTAACGCCGCAGTTTCGCGTCGCACCTATTGGTCAAATTAATTATTTTAATCATTTTGGTGACACTGAATGGATATGGGGCGGTAAATTTGCTTACACTTATCTGAATTCACGATCAGAAGTGTCAAATGTTGGAATTCCTCAGTTTGGTGGATATCATACATTTAAAAATAGAGCCGGAGATGATATTTCTATCAGTAAAACCTTCTTCGGAACTGGCGAACTAAATTCTTATCAGACAAGCATTAATCATCAATTGATACTAACACCTTATTTAGGGCGCTCATTTTCTAATGGCTACTTATATGCAGGCGCGGGACCATCTCTTTCTCAGGTGCAGACTAACCTGAATTATTTGACAGGGTTCCGTAATAACGATGGCGTGCCAACAGTTCAGACGGGTGGCGGCTCTTATTACCAAAACTCTCATTGGGTATGGGGTGGCGCTGCGACAACTGGCATCACTTATTTTTTGACGCCTTCATGGTATTTGGACTTCAATTACACATACTCTCAAACACGTAGCACCACGAGCTATTACAACGCATGGTATGCGGCGCCAGTTTTAGGAACAAGGGGTCTAGATCCTGCTCATGCGATTGGATATGGGCCAGGAAACACCTCTGCAGCATTGAATACGCAATCAGTAAACGCTTCATTGAATTGGGTGCTGACTTCTGAACCTTCATCCCAAAAGATTCTTTCACAACCTATGATGTCTGCTGCAACATCAAATTCTACCGCTCTAGCCTGGTCAGGCTTTTATGCTGGCGTTAATACGGGCGCTGGATGGGGAGGCAATAATCATACAGGTAATAACTGGTTTCTTGATGCCGTTAATGGCGGCTTTTCGAATAGTCTTACGGCTACAGGCGCCGGTGGCGGTGTAATTGGCGGCGCACAAGTTGGTTATAATTATGCTCTGTCATCACAATTCATTGTTGGCGTTGAGGCTGACTTTCAGGGAACAAGTATGGGCTCAGCAGGCGCCCCAAATATTGGCCCCATGCTTAATCTTATAAATGGCGGATCGCATTATGTGTCTGGCTTCCTAAGCGGTGGCTCCTGGGTTCCATTTTTTGGAACTGTGCGTGCCCGCGCAGGCTTCGCGCCAACTCATGGTCTGATACTCTATCCCACAGCGGGCTTTGCGTATGCTAACATCCATAATGGCAACGGATCTAACCTTCAACCAGGCTGGAGCGCCGGAGCTGGCGCTGAATGGATGTTCATGCCAAAATGGTCTGTAAAAGCTGATTATCTTTACATGAATTTTTCAGGGCTAAATAACGAGCCGATTAATCTTGGCGTCAACCTGACCAATAACTCAGCTCAGACTTCCTTCAATATTATGCGCGCCGGTCTGAATTATCATTTCAGTTCCGACGAGCTGTAGCTCTCAGCTCCAATAAGTGATAGGCTATCTAAGCTATCACAAAGGATCCAGTGCACATGAGACACGCGATTGATGTCGGTTTCTTGTTTATTTGACCTAGATTGATCAGCGTAATCCTCGCCTTTATACCCGCTTAATTTCCAAGCACGACAGAAGAAGACCTTATTGAGGATCTGCTCTCTGCGAATGTTGAGTATTCTTTCAAAAATTCGGCGAATTTTTTGTTGCAGCGATTATGAGTGATATTTTCAAGCATCACAAGCCATTAGCGGACAAGGACTAATGGTCTTCCCCATTAAATTTGCTCTAGCTCCGCAATCATTGGAATGAGTAATAATTCTAAATTCAAATCTGGATGGATTGCTGGTGCTGGTTTTGAATATGCTATTAATAATGATTGCTCTTTCAAAATAGAATACCTTGATTTCTAAGTAGACTCTGAGCCTCCGGCGTTAACGGATTATATGTTCTTTTTGGGATCAAACGCCGAGCGCAATCGTTAGCAATGACCAAAACTCTCCGATTTGCGCTCATCTGTCAGGAATAAATTTTTTGGCCGCTTGTCAAAGGGCCGAGCGTTGATAAGTTATTACTGTTGAATTTTAGTATGTCCTCAAATCACTTCTAATCTTTTTCAACCTTATTACTTTATTATTGGAGTTACGCATGACTATCGGAACAGAGGACCAGTATGAAGAGATTGGCAGGAAATATAATGACGTAAAATCTAATCCTATTGTGAAGTACGTAGAAGTGCCGACTTTTATTTCAATGCTGAGTGAATTGAAAGGCGCAAAAGTCTTAGATCTTGCATGCGGTAGTGGTTTCTATTCGCGTCTGCTCAGAGATTTGGGCGCAGAAAGCGTTACCGGCGCAGATTTATCATCCACAATGATTGCAGCCGCAAAATATGAAGAACAGTTACGACCACTTGGTATCAATTATTTAGTTATGGATGTCACAACTATGCCTGCACTCGGTTTATTTGATATTGTTACGGCAGTTTGGCTACTACTTTACGCGCCGACAGAGGCCTCTCTTCAAGCAATGTGTCGCAATATTGCAAATAATCTCAAGAATGGCGGCCGTTTCCTAACAATCGTTCCAAATCCAAATTTCATTACCGGCAGAGGAGATATGGAAGCCTACCTATTAAGGGCAGAAACACTAAATCCCGGAGAGGACATCCAGCGAGTAAGATTGGACTTTCTGCAGTCGGATACTTTCTCAATTGAATATACTCAGTGGTCATTTAACTTTTATGAAAAAGCTTTGAGACATGCAGGATTTGAGTCTATCGAATGGATACCTATGCAGATTGCAGAACAAGGTCTGACACAAATGGGAGAGGATTTTTGGGCACAATTTCGCAATAATAAGCCAGGCATCGGACTTACCGCTGTTCGCAGAAATGACTAAGTGAAAATCGATCTAGCTGTGCTTCTATTCACTGTGGTGCAAAAAAAGTGTCAATAATTCCCGTTAGATGATACCTTAGACGCGTCACAAAAAGGAACGCGAGCTTTTGAATTCTCTCGCTCATGAAGCAGAAGTCCACGCCACCAGCTAACACTTTCTCGCGCCCTAAACGCAAACCTCGTTTGAAGTCCGTGAAGAGCGTTAATATTTTTGCCGAACTAAAGGGCGGCCTGAGGCGCTCATTAACTCGCAAAATGGCAATTACGAAAAGATAATTACCACTGACCGTCGTAAGCTCTGAGTTTAATATCTAACCCTTCCATATGTCTGTATACTTAAGAACCAATACTGAATACGCTCATCTTCACTTCTTAGTGTATACAAATAAAATCAATACGTTAAAATTATCGAGTGTATGCAAAATTAAAATCCGGAAAATTAACACCGGATTAGAAAACAACTATTTTCTAGCTCGAAAAGCTAGTTTAGAGACCTAAATCAATCTTATGAGAAAAAATGTAGAAATTGCCCTTTTGAGAATCCTGAGCGATACCGCTTATCGCCAAGAGGTTATAAAATGGATAGGTTCCCACTCTTCAGCTGACCTGAATACACATCAAATCTGTTGGTCTGGAAAAAAAGACGCCCATGATACGCCAGTCATGAATATATGTTCAGGCAATGCTCCCGTGACTGTTGCGGTGGAAACAGTTATTTATGTAATTGATAATCATAAGCTGCCTCAAGAGGAGAAAAAATTATTATTTATAAAATAAATTCAATGCTTAAGCTTATTCTATCCCTCTCTTAAGCCCATATGTTTTTTTATCTCAAATCAGCGAATTATTATTTACGAATTAGAAACTAGGTAGATGCTAGCATATTGAAATTCCTACAGCGATATTAAATTAACGAATTATTAACCATAAATGACCTACACTCCTCAGATCTTTACACCTGAGGCCTTCTCACATGAACAGCAAACAGAAAGCAGAACTACCCTCGGGCGCAAAAACCTTACTAGGTATTTGCGTTTGCTTATGTATGGCGTCAACGATCGCTGTAGATATGTATACATCAGCGCACAATGTCCCTAAAATTGAATTAAGCAGCGACGCCTGGCACATAGGCCAGAAAAACTAAATTTATCTGTAAATTATAGTAATAGGAGATTATTAATAATAACATAGAGTAATCAATATATCGAGATTTACCGAAAGCTTGTGATCTAATCCATACAAAAAAAGCCTATATCTCACCTAAGATTTCAAGTTATTAAATTTTTATAAATTAGCGATTTTTTTTTGGAAAAAGCCTTTTGTCAAATTTCAAAAAAATCCTTAAATAATTTACAATAAGGTCTTTTTCAAACGCGCGACAGAAGCAGAGAATATTTGGCGGGTCGGATAATTACTTTGACCATCCTCAATACCCAAAAATTTTTGAACAAGAGGTAAAGTTAAATCCATAAAATCTTTTGTTTGCTCAGGAACTAAATGATATGCCTTAGCTGCTTTTTTAATTGCAATATCTAATTTCTGAGAACTCGGAGTGGTGAATTTATTTTTTCTTCTAGCATCATATTTCTTTGCATCAGCAATCGCGTGAGGCGTCTTTCGCGCAAGCGTTTCAATTGTAAATAAATGCCAAATTGCGTTTAATGCATCTGCCTTCTGACATATTCCTATTGATATAATAATTTTATCTATCGCTTGAGAAAATCCATTCTCAGCTTCTTGTAATAACTTCAGATCCTGCTTCGACAGCAGACCACCATCGCGGGCGACTTTCGCTGTATTTAACCCAATAAACTTTTCAACTTCTCCTGTTGGCTCACGCTCTGCGTCAAAATAAATAGCGCTTTTTTTTATTTTAATTCTCGACTTAGCTTTTTTAACGCTTAGCGCTTTCGAAGTCTGAAGCATTTTTTTAACTGGCATAAAAACTCCATATGGTTAAATATTTTAGGAGGCGCGTCATTTTTTAAAATTAATGGTTGCCTCGGAAACGACCTATTAATAGCTCCGAAATCTAACCAACGGCTCGAACATAGACGCCCATATAGACCAAAAAAATATACGCACCTATATGCGCGTCAATTTTTCATTTCAAATTACGCCCTTACCTTATTTTCAAAAGGATAATTTCGGAACATGCAAAACGCCAGATTGGACAAAAAGACGCTATTTTCGATCTAATAAATTAAATTTGACTTACCCGTACAAGCCAATAGAAATCTAATATTTATCTATTATATCTTACTAGTTCCAATGTAATATACTAATAAGTTATCAATACAGACACACAGGCAAAGTATGAGCGCGTCGTTTTCCGGACTTCAAACCACGAAACCTTTGTTTTCGTATCGAAAATATTGGGCTCAACGCTTTGGCACTGCACCATTTTTGCCTATGACCCGCGCAGAAATGGATGATCTTGGCTGGGATTCCTGTGATATCATTCTCGTCACTGGCGATGCGTATATCGATCACCCAAGCTTTGGAATGGCGATCATTGGTAGGCTGCTGGAGTCCCATGGTTTCCGGGTCGGGATTATATCGCAGCCTGATTGGCGCGATCCAACCGACTTTCGCCAGCTTGGCAAGCCAAATCTGTTCTACGGTGTAACTAGCGGCAACATGGACTCAATGGTCAACCGCTACACATCAGACCGACGGTTGCGTCACAACGACTCATACACGCCAGAAGGTGAAGGGGGAAAACGTCCAGATAGAGCGGTTATTGTTTATGCACAGCGCTGTCGCGAGGCTTTTCCAGACTCTTTTATTGTCTTAGGAGGAATTGAAGCATCGCTCAGACGGATAGCTCATTATGACTATTGGTCAGATAAGATTCGACGATCTATATTGTTAGATGCAAAAGCAGATTTATTGCTTTATGGCAATGCCGAAAGAGCTCTTGTTGAGGTCACGCATCGCATTGCAAAAAATGGCTTCGATCAAAATTTTTCAGATATTAATGGCCTAGCTTTTATTCAACATAGCACGCCATCTGGCTGGACAGAAGCATCCGCAGATGATTTAGAAGACCCAAATGAAGGACGTCAGCGGATAACTTCTAATAGTAACAATGATCTGGTTGTTATTCGGTTACCTTCGTTTGAACAAGTCGCGCAAGATCCAGAAGCTTACGCCAGAGCATCCAGAGTTTTGCATCGAGAGAGCAATCCTGGCAATGCGCGCCCTCTAACGCAGAGGCATGGAAATAAGGACGTCTGGCTTACGATCCCTCCCATACCGCTAACAACCTCTGAGATGGACGGCGTCTATGACTTACCTTTCGCACGAGCGCCTCATCCCTCTTATGGAAATAAAAAAATTCCAGCCTGGGAGATGATCCGGCATTCAGTTACAATTATGCGAGGGTGTTTTGGCGGATGTTCATTTTGTTCAATTACCGAACATGAGGGCAGGATAATACAATCTCGCTCAGAAAAATCGATACTTAAAGAAATTGAGACTATCCGCGATAAGACAGAGGGCTTCACTGGCATCATCTCTGATATAGGCGGCCCAACAGCCAATATGTATCGAATGCGCTGCAAAGATGAAGAGACAGAGGCTGTCTGCCGTCGTCCTTCATGCGTCTATCCCGATATTTGCAAAAATCTTGATACCAGTCACGAACCGCTTATCCAACTTTATCGAAAAGCTAGAGAGATAAAAGGTATAAAAAAAATAATGGTCGCCTCTGGAGTAAGATATGATCTTGCCGTTAAAAGCCCAAGTTACATTCGCGAGCTAGTTGAACATCATGTAGGAGGCTACTTAAAAATTGCCCCTGAGCATACAGAGTCTGGCCCCCTTTCAAAAATGATGAAACCAGGAATTGGCTCTTATGATCGTTTCAAACAATTATTTGACGCTGCAGCCCAGGCAGCTAAAAAGGACTATTTTCTTATTCCATATTTTATCGCTGCCCATCCTGGCACAACAAACGAAGATATGATGAATTTAGCGATCTGGCTTAAACGCAACAAATACCGAGCCGACCAAGTACAGACATTCTTGCCTTCTCCCATGGCCCTCTCAACAGCAATGTATCATAGTGGCGTAAATCCCCTTAAACCAGTAAGGCGAGGAGCATCAGAACCTGTCGAGACAATAAAAGGCCTTCGTCAACGCAGACTCCACAAAGCGTTTCTACGTTATCATGACCCTGAAAACTGGCCTGTCTTACGCGAGGCGCTTAAATCTATGGGACGCGCAGACTTAATTGGCCCAGGCAAACATCAGCTCATTCCCTCCTGGCAACCGGCCAATACTGGTGGAGGAGGAGAGGGCTATCGGAAAAACACAAAGCAAACCTCGAAGCCACGAAGTCGTAAATTTTTAACTAAAGGCGTTAGTTGAAAATTTACACCGAGAAATTCTGTAGCAACGAACTTATCCAGCAAGCAGCCATTAGCTAAATCATTGAATTTCTATGTTGAAATTATAGACAGATAAAATTTTAGCCAAATTTTGCCTTTTGATTAAAGAACTTACTTGGCCTATTTTAACAGAATGATTGAACACGAAAATATTTTCAGGCTCTATACCTCAAGTCGCGTATAGGGGTGATACATGAGCTTAGAAATTCAATGCAAGGCAGTAGTTGTAGATGATGATCTAGTTTATTTACAAACAGTCGGCCTAATGCTTAAAAAATTAGGATTCCAAGATATAAAATTATTTTCTAATCCCATAGATGCATTAACCTATATTGAGACAACAAAAATCGATCTTATAGTAAGTGACTGGGATATGCCCTTAATGACAGGGTGTGAATTCCTTGAGAGAATTCGTAAAAATCCAAAAACGAACTCTATTCCATTTATTCTTAATACCGGCAATCACTCGGAGGCTTATTGGCGCCAAGCGATAATTGCAGGCGTGACAGAATTTCTTTTTAAGCCTTTTAGCTTTAACGATTTTAGGGATAGTGTTTTGATCGCAATCGATTTAGCCAGCTACGATCGTCGCCAAAATAATTCATTGTCTAAGCTGGCTTGCTAAATGGTCTCATTTTGATTTTGAAATAAGCGTTTCATTTGCAACGCCCTTGACCCCCATATAAAGCACAAGGATCCGAGCGTCTTCTTTGCCAGTATTCTTACCATTATGCGCCCAATTTACCGCCTCAATGATTGCCTCTCCTTCCTTGTAAACATGTCGTCCCTTATTGCCGTAGTCGACAGTAATTTCGCCAGCTAGGATATAGCCAAACATTGGCACTGCGTGCATATGCCATCCCGTTTCTTTTGCTGGTGGAACCACAATCAATTCGCTCGTGAGCTCTAAATCTCCTTGGGGGTAGGTCAATAATTGTCCTATAGCGTTTTGATTACCATTATATAATTTCTTAACTACAACTACATTTCTTGAAAGATCCTTAGCTTGGACGTTAAATACAAAACATATCGTTCCTAGAAACAACATCAGCAGCGACCGTTTATATTTCATCTTAGATCCTCATTACAAAATAAGATTACAAAAATATCGGCTATGTAAGCAGCTTCCTGAGATCCTATATGCATTCCATTCTAAAAAGCTCTCTAGAAAAGTAACCATTTTTCCATACTACGCCAAAGTTAGATGTGGCTAATCTTCTTTACCAGGATATCTCAATTTATTGAAACACACGGACGTGAAATACGTTACCTATTCTTTTTTGATCATAATATGCGCTTATAGATAAAGTTGAAGGCTTTTTCATAATTAACTGTTTATTTACTTTAAGTTTGGCAACTTTTTATTCACGATCATATTTAAGCCTCAATTTAGACATGGCGCTTAATGTCCCGACATCAAAGAGCTCAGGGCTCATAATATACAAGGGGACACAGAGATGCTTGCTTTAGAAATGAAGGGAGAGACACAAGAAACGTCAATCATGCCGGCATATATGCAAACAGTAATGATGCTTGAACGACTGCATCGTCGCTTGCAGGAAGTAGTGAAAGATACGCTCGACAGAGAAAAAATAGAGGATGTAAACGCTGTTCAAGCATTACTACTCTATAATATTGCCGACCAAGAACTTACAGTCTCAGAATTGCGCGCTAGAGATTACTATATGGGATCAAACTCTTCGTATAATGTGAAGAAGCTCGTAGAGGGAGGGTTCCTCTGCTATTCAAAATCGCGTGTAGATCGCAGATGCGTCCGATTAAGTCTTGGGGAACGTGGCAAAAAAATACATCAATTAGTTGCTAAAGCTTATGAGAAGCACGCATCAACTGTTGATAAAATTGGAGGCGTAGAAATATCAGATTTTGAAATAGTTAATCGATCGCTTTCTCGCCTAGATCGTTTTTGGGAAGATCAAATACAATACCGCCTATAGGATTCTAGATTTTAAGAGGATAAAATTATAAACTTAACCAGATCCCATCATGAGATTATAAAAAATTATCTCAATCGCTATTTGCAACATGAAATATATGCAAGCGACCTGTTATACCCCTTGCATATGACTTAATAATCTTTATAAAGATCAATGAGATAGCCAATTTAAGACGTCACTGGAGGAAAAATGATAAGCATTAAGGCAAGAACAAAAGTTCTTACCAGCCTATTAAGCTGCCAAGTAATTTTTCTTGTTAGCGGTCTACATGCCCAAGATATGCCGCCTCCGCCTTCCGTCGCAAAAGAAATTTCTGACGGAAAAAGCACCTCTGAGAACAATCCCGGAAAAGTAATTAAACAAAAATCAAAGTCAAAACGTGGTGCAAAACTAAAGGCAAAAGGCTCTATCGAGACAGATAACGCCGCTGAAAATATGTCAGTTCCGCCAGATTCTGGGAACATGAGTCCCTCTCTTACGCCCAGCGGGGGCGCGGGATTTAATTTCAAATTTTAACCGTGATATAGCTACTTTAAATTCTAGTTTGATCTCCGATGAGATGGGGTATGACTGCCCCTGGTAGAAAGAATTCAATAAAGACAAGATCAACTTTTGATTTGACAAGGCCTAACTCAAAGAAATTTAGAAAGACTTATTTCAAAATATTTCGTATTAATTTTTGAATGACAATCAGTGAGAGCGCCTCAACAAATTCTTGGTAGCAATTCTCCAGATAGATGATCAATAATACGTCGTCCGCCAATTCGCGTAATCATCTGAACAAAAAATCTTGAGTCTTCTGTGGCTACCCCAATAATTTCTGCTTGATGACCTAGGGGGTGGCTTCGCATAGCCTTAAGAACATCTGCCGCTGCCGATGGCGCCACAACGGCAATCAGTTTACCCTCATTAGCCACATAAAGTGGATCGAGACCAAGAAATTCACATGCAGCGGAAACAGAGACATTGATTGGGATCTTATTTTCGTTAATGACGAACCCAACATCAGATTTTTCAGCCAGTTCATTCAAAGCTGAGGCAAGGCCTCCCCGCGTTGGATCTCTCATAACACGGATATTATCGCCTCCAACCTCAAGGATTAGTTGAATTAACTCGTGCAGGGCAGCTTGATCAGAAATAATATTTGTCTCAAAATTAAGATTCTCACGCTTTGATAAGATTGCAACACCATGATCTCCAATCTCTCCACTCAGAATTATACAATCTCCTGGGGCAATCTGATTTGCAGATAAAACTGTCTGATTTCGTATAACCCCAATTCCTGTTGTTGTGATAAAAACGCCATCGGCTTTACCTCGCTCTACGACCTTTGTATCGCCTGTTATAATTTTAACACCAGCAGAATTCGCACAAGAACCCATTGTATTTGCAATAGTAAGTAAATCTTTGAGTGGAAACCCTTCTTCAAGAATAAAACTTGCCGACAAATACAGTGGGGTTGCGCCACCTAAGGCAATATCATTAATAGTTCCGTTAACAGCTAAAGATCCAATATTACCGCCTGGAAAAAACAGTGGTGAGACAACAAAACTATCTGTCGCGAAGGCAAGTTTGCCTGTATCTACGTTAAAGATCGCCTGATCGTTCTGCTGTAACAACAAATCATTATTAAAGGCTGGATAAAAAATCTCTGCAATAAGCGTCGTCATAGCGCTTCCACCCGCGCCATGCGCAAGTTCAACGACACCATTATTAAGATCAATCCGCGAGCGTCGATGCGTGTTGCTCATCGAGCCTCCGCTTCATCGCGAAAACGGCCATAGGCCCAGTGAGCGGCACAAGCGCCCTCCGCAGACACCATACACGCACCCAGCGGCGTATCTGGTCGGCATGCCTTACCAAATAATTTACATTCTTGCGGTTTATTCCTACCCCTTAGAATTTGACCACATTCACAAGCTGGATTATCCGGTACTGCAACTGCACTCATATTAAATCGTTCTTCTGCATCCTGCCTACAGTAATTTTTTTTGAGCTTTATTGCGCTATTTGGTAATTCTCCTATGCCGCGCCACTCAAAGCTTTCTCGTAACTCAAAAGTATCCGCCATTGCATCGATTGCTGAATAATTTCCCTGACCAGTTACAGCGCGATCATATTGATTTTCAATTTCTGCACGTTGCGCATTGACTTGACGCAACAACATCAGTAACGCCTGCAAAATATCTATTGGCTCAAAACCAGCAATGACGATTGGCCTCGCAAAATTTTCAGTAATTTGTTTGTAGGACTCATATCCAATAATTGCGCTAACATGGGCTGGCCCAACGAGGCCATTAATAGCCTGGCGCTGCCCAGGAGCTGACTGAGATTCTGTAAGAATATGTCGCATAGCCGCTGGCGTCAGAACATGATTACAAAATACTGAAAAGTTTTTGATCTTATCGCGTTGAGCAATTTGTACTGCTAAGGCAGTTGGCGGTGTCGTTGTCTCAAAACCTATGGCAAAAAAAACTATCTCTTTATCGGGATGAGCCACAGCTATTTTAATCGCGTCAAGGGGCGAGTAAATCATGCGCACATCCGCGCCAGAAGCTCGCGCGCGTAATAGAGAATTCCCGTGGGAGCCTGGGGCTCGCATCAAATCGCCATAGGCGCAAATTACAATATTGTCTTGTTGGGCCAACCTTATGGCCGCATCTATACGCGCAGCAGGCAAGACGCAGACTGGGCAGCCGGGGCCATGCATCATCTCGATATTTTTTGGTAGTAGATCTTCAATGCCATAGCGTGCGAGCGCATGAGTATGACCGCCACAAAACTCCATAAATCGGTAGGATCGATAGCAAGATGTCTCGAGAGCAATCTGATGAACAAGACGCACCGCCAATGGCTCATAACGAAATTCTTCCAAATATCGCATCATTAAGAATCCTGGCCTGAAATACGACTACTCGGAAGCGAACAGATTGTTTCTATATCCTGCAACGTTTGTTGCGCTCGAACTGAGTCAATTATACTTATTGAAAAACCAACATGCACAAGCACATAATCATCAATTTTCGCCTGCGGCGTATAGGCTAGGCTGATTTCTTTAACCACCTGCCCAAATTCAACGCGCGCCAGGAGAATCAGTGGGTCTGATGCGTCAATGCTGATAATTCGACCAGGAATCGCCAAACACATAAAGAATCTTTCTATTGTGCGCTCCAAGACGCCCACACAGCCTGGCCAACCGCAAGGCCGCCATCATTAGGAGGAATGCGCTCATGCCAAAGAGGCGCGAATCCGCTCAACTGCAATGACTTTACTACTACCTGTGTCAAATATGCATTTTGAAAGCATCCACCAGAGAGAGCGACATGGTGTTCTTGTAACTCAGAAGCAACAGAAATAACTGCCTGTGCAAGAGCAAAATGAATTCCTGCTGCAATTTCTGCCAAATCATGTCTATTTTCAAGATCATCAAGAACTTGTCTGACGACAGGCTCCCAATCAA
>Ga0214923_10004115_pt1 | contig 17831 bp, 19 predicted proteins | sample LL1510_MetaG_FD_177993 | JGI IMG/M metagenome (GOLD analysis project Ga0214923, IMG submission 177993) | Freshwater microbial communities from Lake Lanier, Atlanta, Georgia, United States - LL-1510 | ecosystem: Environmental > Aquatic > Freshwater > Lake | place: USA: Georgia | collected... | reverse complement strand
CGGAGAAGCATAAAAACGTAGTTGAGATTACGGCTGAGATAAGTCAAAAACAAAATGTAATAGAATTTCTGGAGCGGGTAGAAAAAACTATTCATAGTATCGGGTTTGATATAAAAAATTTAATTGAAGTTATTAAAATGGAGACTGCTTAATGGTTTATTTTGAGTTAGATAAAACTGGTAAATATGGTTACGTTACGGGTGATCATGTTAATGATATAAGAGAATATTTTTCAGTTAAAAACGAGGGTGCACGATTTGCCCGTATGAGAGGTAGATTCATCCCATCGCGAACATATGCCATAACACCCGGTGGTAGAATAGACCCGTGTTTATTTTTTGAAGTAACAAAATTCTTATTACAAAATAATTATTGTAATCAAGATGATATAAAAGCATCAAAGGAATTTATAAATGCTATTTTACCTGCCCCTGCCACTTTTCATAAAAATGTTTCTTTTACTAAAGAACCTTATAACAATTTAACTTTGCAATTAAGAGATTATCAAAAAGCTATAGTTTCTAAGTGCCTAGAGACTGGACGTGGTGTAGTGGTTCTCGCTACAGCGGGCGGTAAAACACTAATTATGGCATCCCTTTTATCGAACTTTTTTCATTTAAAAAATAATTTTAAATGTTTATTAATTGTACCTGACCTAGGATTAGTCGAACAGACGTATACAGATTTCACTAGCTACGGTGTTCCGTTTTTATCAAAAAAATGGACTGGTAGTAATCCTCTAGATTTATCAACAAGTACTTTTAACGTTATTATTGCAAATTTGGGCATCCTTCAATCAGAGAATTCAGATTTATCATGGCTTGAGGATATTGATTTAATTGTGATTGACGAGGTACATAAGCTAAGACGCGGTAATAAAATAAACAACATATTAAAAAATATCAAAACAAATGTACGTTTTGGATTTACAGGTACGATGCCAGAAGAGAAACTGGATCAGTGGAATATTATTGGAAAAATCGGCCCTATAATTTATGAAAAAAATAGCTTTCAACTCCGTACAGAAAAGTTTATATCTAATGTAAGTGCTAATATTCTAGAAATTATATATAAAGATACACCCAAAGATATTAAAGAGATAGTAAACCCAGCAGAAAAATATAGATTAGAATTAGAATTTTTATTTAATAATACGTTTAGAAACAATGCTTTAGCAGTTGTTTGTAATAATGCACCAAATAACGTGTTGGTATTGATTGATTATATAAAACATGGAGAAGAATTATATAATCATTTAACAAAAGTGTGTAACAGAAAACAGGTGTTCTTCATAAGAGGTGAAGTTGAAGTAAGCGATAGAGAAAAAGTTAAAGAATTGATGGAACAAAGTAATAATGTAATATGTGTTGCTATAAGTAAGATATTCAGTACCGGTGTGAATATTAAGAACTTACATTTTATTGTTTTTGCGGGTGGTGGTAAAGCTAAAATTAAAACCATTCAAAGTATAGGTCGTGGTCTTAGACTACACGAAGCTAAAAATAAGCTTTATATAATTGATATAGCAGACCAATTAACATATGGAAAAAGACATCAACTTAAAAGACAGACCCTTTATGAACAAGAGCAAATACCATTTACAGTGAAAAAAATTTATGAAAAAAACTAAAAAACCCTCTATTAAAAAAGATAAAGCACCTGATTTGGATTTACCACCAGAATTAGCTAATATCGATTCCGTAATTAATACTTTAACCGAAGTACCTGAAAAAGTAGCGACACCTGGAAAAAAATTAAAACCATCAGAAAAACCGCATTATGTTAATAGTAAACAGTTCGAAGAAGAGATTAGACTCTATTATAAAACGGATAAAATGACGGAATATCTTGCCGATGCTATAAGAAGAATTGCTTATGGTCTATCTTTTGCTCCTAATTTTATTAACTATTCTTACAGGGACGAAATGATTGGTGATGCTGTAGTTAAAATGTATCAAGCTTTAAAATATAAAAAATTTAAACTCAATCAAGGATTTAGCCCTTTTAGTTATTTTACAACAATTGCATTTCATGCCTTTATTAGTAGGATTAAGAAAGAGAAAAAGCATCATCAGCTGATTGCAGATTTTAGAGAGCGAAATTATGATAGTTTAATTAATAAAGACGAGGATGGTACAGGGGTTCGTGTCTATACTCCAGATGGTGGTGGAGGATTAGATAATAGTCTTTATAATGAAAGTAATGCCTAATAGTCAAATAGCTATTTTTTCGGATCTTCATCTTGGCGTTCATATGAACAGCCAGGCTTGGCATAGTATTTCACTAGACTGGGCAAAGTGGATTGTTGATGAATTAAAGGCAAAGAAAATTAATGAAATAGTTTTTTGTGGAGATTTTTTTCATAGTCGTAGTGAAATTACAGTTAACACGCTTCACCATGCTAGTACTATCCTAGATCATTTCAAAGACTTTAAAATATACATGCTAGCAGGTAATCATGATTCGTTTTATAAAAATAATTGTAGTGTGAATAGTATACGCATTTTTAATGGTAAAGATAATATTGTTATTATTGATAAGCCAACACTTATTCAGATAGGTGGAAAGGAATGTTTCTTTGCACCGTGGGGAACTGAATTAAAAGATATACAGGAATGTGATATAATGTTTGGGCATTTTGAAATTGAAACATTTAAAATGAATAGTTTTAAAGTGTGTGAAGGCGGGTTTAAATCACAAGAATTATTAAATTATGCACCTTTAGTTATCTCAGGCCATTTTCATTTGAGGGAAGAAAGAAAGTATAGCAAAGGAACTATATTATATGTAGGCTGCCCTTTCGAGTTAGATTTTGGTGATGAAGGCTCTACCAAGGGGTATTACATTTTAGATACGAATAATGCACAGTATGAATTTTTTCCTAATGAAGTTTCACCACGACATGTGAAAATTAATTTATCAGATTTAGTTAAAATTCCTAATTTTGCTGAGGCGGGGCAAGTTATCTTAAAAAATAATATAGTTAAGGTAGGGATTGATAAGAACGTTTCAATACAAGATTTAGATAAATTAACATTAAAACTTTATAATTATAAACCTTTGAATCTAGTTATAGATAATAGTAATAACTTTGATAAATTTGGTGCTGATTTAGAACAAAGTATTGATTTGAGTGGTGTAGATATAGCCAAAGCAATTTCTGATTTTGTACAGTTACTTGATATAGATAATAAAAAAGATGTTATTGACTATACTGTTTCACTCTACAACCAATGTAAATGAAAAAGATTATTTTTAATACCCTTACAATAAAGAACTTCTTAAGTATTGGTGAAAAACCGGTAAAAATATCATTTAAGCCTGGTCTTCACGGTATTACAGGTATAAACAGGGATCAATTAGATAGAAGAAATGGCGTGGGAAAAAGTACTATACCGGATGCATTACATTTTGCGCTTTTCGGTTCAACTATAAGAGAATTAAAAAAAGAATTTATTTTGAATAATGTAACGGGTAAGACGTGTGAGGTGTCTTTAACTTTTAGCATAATTAATGGTAAAGAAAAACAAAATTACGAAGTGGTTCGTACTCTGGAGCCAAGCAAATGCATGTTGTATTTGAATGATCGTGATATTACTAGAGATAGTATCGTTAATACAACTGAATATATTACTGAGATAATACAATGTACGCCTGAGGTTTTTCAGAACTGTGTTGTAATGACAGTAAACAATACAGTACCGTTCATGGCAAAAAAGAAGACAGAAAAACGAAAGTTTATTGAAGGTATTTTTAATTTAGAAATTTTTAGTAAAATGCTTTTACAGTTGAGAGAAGAATACAATGATGTTAAAAAAAGCCTAGATACAGAAAATGCACGTCAAGAAGAAGTTGCTACATCTGTTCAAACGCTAGTACAGCAAAAAGAAAAAACACATCGTGAATATGAAGCTAGAAAGCAATTATTAACTACACGTAAAACAAGTAATGAAGAAGAATTAGATGCAATTGAAAAGAGACTTAAAGAGTACACACCTGTTAATGAAGAAGAAGTAAATAAGCATTTAGGGTTATTAAACACTAAATTACAAGAATGTGATACAAAAATTCAGGATCTTGGTAAGAATATTGCTGCGTTAGAAACAAAAAATGAATATGTTGTTGCAGCTCTTGCAAAAATTGGTACAGATAAAGATGTTTGCCCTACTTGTTTAAGGTCTGTAGGTGATACGGACAAACAACATATACATCAAACTAAGCTTGAGTATAAAGCAGAAGTAAATAATAGAGAGTCTGAAATTAAAAGTTTTGAGACAAAGCTTGAAGAGCTGAACAGTTTAAAGGTTAAAATCGTTGATGCTATTAAGAAAGGTCAAAATAGCATTAGTAAGAGTAATTTGCTTAAGCAACAATACGCCAACGACACAGAGCGTAAGACACAGTTGCAGTCATATAACAAGCAAGTTGAGCAAGACCTACTCCATCTTAGTGATACAAGCCTTACGGTAGAGAATTTGATAACTGAAACTAAGGAAAAACTAAAAGCTATTCAAGATAAAACTGACGGATTCAAGCGCGTGTTAAATTTACTTGATACAGTAAAATTTGTGGTTAGCGAGGAGGGGGTAAAAAGCTTTATTGTTAAGAGAATATTAGCATTGTTTAATAATAAAATAGGGTTTTATCTAAAGAAATTAAATTCAAACGCTATAATTACATTTAACGAATATTTCGAAGAGTCAATTATTAATGATAAAGGGAAAGAAACAACGTATTTCAACTTTAGTGGTGCTGAGAGAAAGGTGATTGATTTGGCCATTATGTTTAGTTTTATTGATATGCTTAATCTACAAGGAAATATATTTTACAATATACAGTTTTATGATGAATTGTTAGATACAAGTCTTGATGAGACTGGTGTAGAGCTTGTATTAAAGCTTTTGACCGAATTTGTAGATAAAAATAAATTTGGAGTATATATTATTTCCCATAGAAAAGAATGTGCAAGATTAGTTAATGGTGAGACTATTTTCTTAGAAAAACAAAACGGAATTACAACTTTGGGAGATATAATTACTAGTTGAGTTATATATAGTTGCCCATATATATTATACAAATGTTCGCTGCAAACCCCTTTGTCCCGCCATTACTACAACATGTACATGGCATGGTTCCAGCACAAGAGCAACGACCAGTATTGCAACCGGATAATTCGCAGCCACCAGAAGTTAATTTACCTAGAGCAGTACAATATTATGCAGACTATTCTGGTTGCGGCTTTTGGCGTATGCTATGGCCTGAACATCTACTTAATGCTTATGGTCATCTAACAGTTCACGGTAGTACCGTAATGGTTTTAGATCCCCGCTGGTACGTTAATGTTAAAGCTGTTAGAGTTCAACGTCAAGCAACATCTTCACAATTACAATTTGTAAAGTTTCTAAGAGAAGTATCTAAGCAAGTTGGGTTTAGAATAATTTATGAAATCGACGATTTAGTATTTTGTGAAGATATTCCAGATTATAATAAATTTAAAACCGCATTCGTGGACCCTGAAATTAGAAAGAATGCTCAGGAAATTATGTCGTTATGCGATGAAATAACAGTAACAAACGATTTTATGAAAGAGTATTATGCACAGAAGACGGGACATAAGCATATTACTGTTATACCTAATTTCCCTCCTAAGTTTTGGCTAGGTCATTTTTATGATGAAAAGGCTATTAGTAATAACTATGACGCTTACAAAAATAAGCCTAGAATTTTATATGCTGGTTCTGGTGCACACTTCGATGTAGAGAATAGAGTTAATCAAAATGATGATTTTGCACATGTAGTCAGGGCAATATATGACACACACAACGAGTTTCAATGGGTATTTTTGGGTGCATATCCCTTACCACTCCGACCTTTAATAGAAGCCGGGGTAGTAGAATTTCACCCATGGGTTAATTTGTATAATTACGGAGAAAGACTAAAGAAGTTAAAGGTTAATATGGTTGTAGCCCCTCTACAAGACAATACCTTTAATAAGAGTAAGTCTGATCTAAAGTGGATTGAAGCGAATTGCCTAGGGCTACCAATTGCTTGTCAGGATTTATGTACATATAAAGATGCGGAATTTAAATTCAAGACAGGTGATGAAATGGTTCGTGTTGTAAGAGAGGTGTTAAGTAAGAAAGGTAAGTATATGAATATATGTGCTGCAGCACGTAAGAATGCTGATAAACGGTGGTTAGAAAATGACGAAAATTTAGCATGCTATAGAGAACTATTTACTCTACCTTATGGCAGTCCTGAGCGCGTGAATCTTAACAGAATTAATAATATTAGTTAATACGCGTAAGCTGTTTAAAAACAAAACAAATACTCGGATAAACAAAAAACGTGATTAAGGGTGTTATTATTGAAGCATTAAAAAAAAGAACAAAAATAACCCCTACTGCTAGTGATAGCCAAAAACTTAAACAAATCCAACACGATAGAAGTTTACTTAGTAAAGGGTACTTTATTATAACAAAAGTGTCGAATTGATCTAGTGTTATAAAGTTTTGTTTGAAAAATATTTTTCCTAGTGTTATTTTGAGCGGACTGACAAACCATAATAATAGCGTGCTACATACAGCTAAAGCACCGCAAAAAAAATCAATAACGTTCATTGTTGCTGATTTAGTAGATTTTGTAATTTTACAATGTATTGTTGTCTTAAATTTCTTTCTATGCAACTACCGCAGCCGCCTCTTTTACGCATCTCGTCTAATTCGCGTGCATATTCGCCGCGAACCATTTCGCAATTTTGTATATTTTGCGGACATGGCTGAGAGAAATCAAAAAACTTCATAATGTCGTCCATACATATATTTTTAATTGCTTATTACACAAAATCCACTATCATATATAACCGATGATTGGCTATAGAAATATTGCTTACGATCCCAGACAGGAGCTAATTAGGCTATTTACCTGGGATAAATCTGGTAATAGAATAGCTATTGATTCGACTTTTCACCCGTATATTTTTCTTGAAAGTAATAATGCTAATGATGCTGTAAGTATTTTTAATACTAAATTAAAGAAAAAAACCTTTAAAAATCAATTTGAAAAATCTAAATTTTTAAATGATTCTAACACACCCCGGATATTTGAAAATCTATCACCTGGTCAGCAATTTCTTATTGATAATTTTTGGGAAGTCAATGAAACATCAGACTTTGCACAGTTTCCCCTTAAAATTTTCTTTCTAGACATAGAAACGTATTCAGTTGATGATTTTCCCAATATTGAAAAGGCTGATCATCCTGTTAACATTATAACTATATATGATACGTTAAAGAAGAAGTTTATAACTTGGGGTACAAAGCCCTATCATAAAATAGCCGAAGATCAAGTTTATTATTTTTGTAAATCAGAAAGAGAATTATTTGAGAGGTTTATTAAACATATTGAAAGTGATTACCCTGACGTTATATTGGGATGGAATTCAATTTTGTTTGATTTACCATATTTAATTAATAGAATTCGAGTTTTGTTTGATGATACCGCAGTGGCCAGGCTTAGTCCTATGCAAAGAGTACATAGTCGTACGCTTCGAGGTCAGTTTGGTAGAGAGCAAACTAGATGGTACATAGACGGAATTTCATGCCTGGATTATCTTGACATATATAAAAGATTTTGCTTGACTTTGAGAGAAAATTATAAACTTGATAATATCGCAAAAATTGAGTTAGGAGAACAAAAAGTAGATTATGGTGAAACAAATTTAAGTAGCCTGGCAGATAAGGATTGGAATTTGTTTGTTGAATATAATATACAAGACGTTCGACTTCTCGTTAAGCTAGAAGAAAAATTACAGTACTTTCAACTTTTGAGAATGCTTAGTTATACCGGCTTAACAACAATGGAAGCAGCAATGGGAAGCATGAGTGTAATTATTGGCGCTTGTGCCATACGGGCTAGATATAGAAATAAAAAAATCCCCACATTTATTAGAGGTGAAGATGATGGAAAACAAAATGAAGGGGCATATGTTAGCGAACCCAAACGAGGATTTCAAACTAACGTTGTAAGTTTTGATGCAAATAGTCTATACCCATCTGTTATGATAACGTTAAATCTGTCTCCAGAAACGAAAATGGGTGTCATAGAATCACAGACAAAAGAAAACGTGACTATACGCGATGTTAACAATAATATAGTTACACTACCTATTACAAAATTTGCTACTTTAGTTCAGCAAGAAAAACTTGCGCTTAGTAAAGCAAAGGTTTTGTTTACACAAAAGCACAAAGGCATTATACCAGAAATGGTTGATCAATATTACAAATATAGAGTACAAGTGAGAAAGGATTTAAAAAAAGCAAAGAAGCAACTTACGAGTACAGACAAAAATACTGCAGAATATCGAAAATTAAAAGACGAGATTAGTCTTTTAAACATTAAGCAGCACACTATTAAAATTTTTATTAACACGGTTTATGGTGCGCTTGGTAATAAGGTATTCCCCTTAGGGGATGACGATTTAGCACGAAGCATTACTTTAACGGGTCAAGCCGTTATTAAGCAAGGTAATGTTATATTAACCAATTACATAAAGGAAAAGGCTGGTTTATCAGAAGACCAAATAAAAGCAGATTTACCTATTATTTATAACGATACAGACTCTGTTTACGTTACGTTACATTCCTTGATTAATAAGACAGGTTTAAAATTTACAGATGCAACGGGTAAAATAGCCCCTGAGTTTTATAAAGAAGTCGAACATATTGAAAATCATTTAAACACGGAAATTAAAACCTGGTGTGAAAAATCTCTTAATAGCCAGGATAGTAGGATTGTTTTTAAGCGAGAAGCAATTTGTGATGTCGGGGTCTTCTTACAGAAGAAAAGATATGTTATTCGTATTTTAGATGAAGAGGGTATACCTACAGACAAATTTAAGTACACGGGTGTTGAGATCGCTAGAACCACAATGCCAGCTCCCATCAAGCCACTTGCTAAAAAAATAGTTGAAACTATGCTTCTTACTCAAAATCAACAAAAGACTGGAGAGATAATTACGGAGACGTATGATTTGTTTAAAACACTACCCGTGAGTGATATATCTTTTGTTACTGGTTTAAAAGGTTATGAAAAGTATTCACATAGATGTGAGGGATTTAAAACAGTAAAATCTATGCCTTTGCATGTAAAAGCTGCTTACATGCATAACCTATTACTTGAAACTTTTAATATTGACAAAAAATATGAAAAGATAGGTTCGGGCGACAAGATCAGATATTTTTATGTTAAACAACCAAACAAGTACAACATTAGTGCAATTGCATACAAATACTATTACCCAGAAGAGTTTGCCAAGGTTTTTGAGCCCGACCACGAGCTAATGTTTGATAAAATCATTTATAGTGCTGTAGAAAGGTTTTACGAAGCTGTTAACTGGACGCCAAAGAAACCTGGTGAGGCGTTGCAATGTGATCTATTTGCATTATTAACATAACAGTTGATTTTTTTCTTTTTGTATATATATTTTAAATATGAGCGAAATTACAGTATTTATTAATCATGTCGGTCAAACACTTTTAGCTGAAAAGCTTGAGGATAAGGCTGGTGTTCTTAAGGTAAAGAACCCCGCAATTCTTCATGTAGTGCCTAATCAGGGCGGCCAGCTTCAAGTACAACTTATTCCTTATTTCTTTAGGGAATTTATTGATTCATCTAGCAGGTCGGAAGGTGCTGTTTTTAACTTCGGTAAGGACAAGGTTGTAACTTCTGATATTAATCTTGATTCCAAGCTAGTTGAACAATACAAGCGCATTTTCTCTGATACCCCTGTACAGACGGCTGGTGCCTCTGCAGGCGGCGGGTCGCCAACTATTAAGTTGTTCGACGACGAATGAAGCAAGACGAACTTCTATCAAAAGCATTTAAAACGTTAGATGCTCTGAATCCAGAGGCTACGTTTTTATCTGAAAACGCACTTTGTAATGTTGATACTTGGTATGATACTGGATGCTATGCATTAAATGCTATAGTATCTGGTAGACTAAGAGATGGCGGTATTCCCAAAGGCCGTATAACTATTTTTGCTGGTCCATCACAAACGGGCAAGACATTATTAGTCAACAAAATTTTGGGTATTGCTCAAAAGAAAGGCATTATACCAGTAATTTTTGATACCGAGTTTGCTATCGACAAGACAACAACCGCAGGTGTTGGATTAGATCCAGATAAGACAAAATATGTCCCTGTATATACTATTGAAAATGCTCGTAATCAAATTAGCACCTTTCTTGATAGTATTGTAGAGAATAATTTACAGGGCAAATTTATTATTAGTTTAGATAGCTTGGGTAATCTAGCTGGTAGTAAAGAAGTAACAGATGTTGAGAAAGATAAGAGCGCTGCTGATATGGGCACTAGAGCCAAGGGATTAAAGAGTATGTTAAGGTTATTAACATATAAAGCTGGGCGCGCTGGCGTACCAATCTTAATGACAAATCACACTTACAGTGACCCAGCTTCTCTATATCCTTCTTTAGTTCAAAATCAAAGCGGTGGTAGTGGTCCGCTTTATATGGCCAGTGTAATTGTACAGCTGGCTAAGAAGAATGAAAAGCAAGAGAATGAGGAAGAGGCTATTCTGCCAGAGGCAAAAAATTATAGTGGTGTTACGCTTAGGGCGTTAACTGTTAAGAATAGATTTGTTCCGCCTTTCTTAGAAGCAAGTATTAATTTAAACTATTTAACTGGTCTCGACAAATATAGTGGACTACTCGAGATGGCTGTTAACCATGGTCTGATTATTCAGACAGGTTCTACTTACACCAAACCAGACGGTACAAAGTTAGGATATGCGAAGAACTTTACAAAAGATAAAAAGTTCTATGAAGAGCTTATCCCGCTTCTTGATAAGAAGCTAGAGACTGCGTACAAATACGGAAACGTTTCTGGTGAGGTTGTAAGTGAAAAAGAATAAAGTAGTAGTACCTATTTCTGGCGGTATGGATAGTACCGTCATTTTATATAAAGCCGTTGAACAATTTGGTGCTGAAAACGTTTTTGGGTTATCATATGATTATGGTCAACGCCACAAAAGAGAGTTAGAGTTAGCAAAATATCATATTGAAAAATTAAAAATAAAGGAATGGTCTACTATTGATGTGACGTTTATTAAAAAGCTTGCACCGACAAGTAGTTTAACTAATGATAATATCGATACACCTGATATAAGACAAATAGCTGGTGAGGCGCAACCTAAATCATACGTTCCTAATAGAAATATGATTTTTCTAAGTATTGCAGCTTCATACGCTGAAGCTGTTGGTGCAAATACTGTTTATCATGGTGCGACGAAAGTTGATAGCTTAGCTGGCTACTGGGATGCTAGTCCAGAATTTTTACCAACTATTAATAGTGTATTAGCCCTTAATAGAGAGATTAGAATTAATATAGAAGCACCATTAATAGAAATGGATAAAGCAGATATTGTTAAGGAAGGTATTAGATTAAGAGTACCTTTTAGCAAAACATATACATGTTATTCTGGTGAAGATTTGAGCGATGCAAATTCACCTAGCAGCGCGTTACGTATTAAAGGGTTTGCAAAGGCTGGTTATATAGATCCTCTAAAATATAGACAGGATTTAGTTGATGTGTGGAAGAAGTATAATTGTAGATTAATTGAGTACGATACCTATAATAATTAAATGTGTGGTATTTTTGGTGCAACAGAGCAAGAGCAATTCTTAACTCTATATGAATTGAACCAAAAGCGTGGCAATTTTGCAACATCTATTTGCTTTTTGTCTAGAAGTGGTGATCTTCACATACACAGATGGAACAGTGTTATTGAAACGGCACACATAAAAAAAATATTAAAAGATAGTGGTGATAGTCTGCTTTATGTCGGGCACACACAAGCACCAACATCATCAAAAAGAAAATATGCCCCAGAAACTGCACATCCTTTTAATACGCAAAATTATACCATAGCACACAATGGAGTCTTAACAAACTTTAAAGAATTAAAAGAGATGTTTGATCCGAAATGGAAAAATCCTGTCGACAGCAGTATTATTCCGTTTATTTGTACTATGTATGAAGAGGAATTTCCAGACTGTCAAAATGTAGAAGCAATAACGAATAGCTTGAGTAAGTTAGAAGGTACTTTTGGGCTTTGGATTTATGATTCTGCTCAGAATACTATGTTTTTGGCAAGATGTGGGAGTACTTTGTTTGCAGATAAAATTAGCAATACTTTTAGTAGTGCGAAATTTAAAGGCTCAGAATCACTAGAAGAAGGGTGTTTATATCAATTAACGCCTGAAGGTATAACAGCTGTGGGCATGTTTGATTGCGATAGTCCGTTCTTTACTTAATAATAATATTTTGTATCAAAATCTCTGTTATCGTAATCAAAACCTAATTCTTTGGCTACTGTTGTAGCATCATCAGCTTCCGGATAATCTTCTATCGTTTCAACTTCACCCGAACCTTCGCCTTCTGCAGACTGTTTTTCGACTTGCTTTTCTTTTAATACACCTGCTTGTTTTAAGATATCAATTAAATCAAAAGATTTAACTTTTAATAGCTGATCTTTTGAGCGACCAGGTTCTTCGTTATACTCCTTTATTGCATTTTTTAACACGCTTAAAATTTCTTTTTCATGGACATCATCATCTGGTAGATTTAACACTAATGCCTTAAGTTTTTTGTCTTCAAGGGGCGCTGATTTATCGATTTCATATACTGTTTCTGTTTTTACGGGTTTAGCTTCAGGTGCAGTTTTAGCACCATCTTCTACGGCTTTTTCTACTTCTTTTGGCTGCGCTACTGCATGACCGTGTTCATCGATGTCAATAACATCAAGCAAATTACTTACAATTCGTGCTGTATAGCCAGCAACAGTAGTTCCAATTTTTAGTTCATCCTTTAATAAATTGATTAATTCTGCCTTAAACTTATCTTTTGAGCCAGGGTAAAATAGTTTATATTCTACACCGTTTGATGTATGAGTCACAGGTTTAAAGAGTTTAGTTTCTATAGCTTTAATAAGTGAGTCTATCTTTTCATCAGGCAGTCCTTTAAGACCATAACCACCGCCAGCGCCTTGCCGTGGGTCTGATTTAAATTTTAAACTGTCAGCTGCATATTTAGCCATTTCGTTTAAATGCTTAGAATATGCCTCAAAAATGAGCTTGCTATCACTATCCATAGTACTTGATTATTTATATAAAAACACTATAATTTTGTGCATGATAGGTGTATTCTCTATTAGCCCATTACCTGGTAACTGTTTACTGGAAAAGACGTTTCCAAAGCAAAATAACATAGAATTAAATATTTTATACAATAATACGAGTATAGGGCTAAGCAAATACTACAATAGTATAATTGAAAATGTGGATAATGATAAGTATGAAGCTGTTATATGCTGTCATCATGATGTTTGCTTGAGATTTGCAAATTTAACTACTGCAGTCAAAGATTCATTGATTAATTACGATGTTGTAGGTGTAGCAGGCGGCATACAACCTAAAATTGTAGATAAAAATTTATGGCATTGGATGATGGGTAGCAGTGAATATAGAGGTATTGCTGCGCATGGTGATAATTTTGAAAATATGTTTGTAACATCGTTTGGACCGACGCCTTCAGAGGTAAAGGTATTAGATGGTGTTTTTCTAATGTTTAAAACAAAGAAAATTAGAGAGTCAGGTACTCGCTTTGATGAGATGTTTTTATGGCATCATTATGATATTGATTTCAGCTTGACTTGTGTTAGAAATAAGCTTAAATTAGGTGTATGGCCTATTTTAATCTATCACCAGAGCCCAGGGTTGCGAGATTTAAATGATAGCAAATGGGTGAAAAGTAATGATTATTTTAAATTAAAATGGAAGTAAAAAATAAAAAAGTTTTAGATTTAGATTTCTATGAGACAGTTGTCATGTATAATTGTCTTACCGATTCTGCATATCTTGCTTCTATCGTTGATACATTAGAAGCCAGATTTTTTAAAAATAATGATATAAAAAATATTGTAACAATTATTACGAAATTTTTTACGGAGAGAGGTACAGTTCCTACTCACACAGAAATAAAAGCATATTTAACTACAGATGAACTCAAGACAAGCTTTAAGAATGTCGTTGGTCTATTCACAGGTATAGATAAAAAATTTGAACGTAATGAGCTTATAGAAAACACGGAAACTTTTCTTAAGGAAAAAGCAGTTTATAATGCATTACTGGATGCGGCGGATAAACTAGATTCAAAGCAGTTAAATACAACAGAGCTTTTAGTAAAAATTGAAAAGGCTGTTGGTATTAATCTATCTCAGCATATGGGGTTAGAAATATTTAAAGATATTGATATCTTTATAAACGATCTTCATAGTGAAGAGCCTCACATAAAGACTGGATGGAAATGGTTAGATGCAAAACTTGGTGGTGGGTTTTTAGAAAATGGTAGGGCATTATATGTTTTTGCAGGCGAAACTAATGTTGGTAAAAGTATTTTTCTAGGTAATATTGCAACAAATATTGCTTTGAATGGAAAAACAGTATTATTGATTTCGCTTGAAATGAGTGAAATGATGTATGCTCGTAGACTTTCATCAGCAATTACAAGTATACCTCTCAGTCACTTAAAGGCTGAATCCGATAATTTAAAGCAATTAATTACGGAAATTGGAACTGGTAAAAAATCTAAAATAATAATCAAGGAATTTCCACCTTCAACCTTAACCCCTCACCAGCTGAAAGCATTTGTTAAAAAGTTAATTCAAAAAGGAATAAAACCAGATGCCATAGTTTTGGATTATTTAAATTTACTTCATAGTTCAATAGGAAATAATAGTTATGAAAGAATACTATATGCTGCACAACAGGTAAGAGCGCTAAGCTATGAATTAAATTGCCCTATTATTTCGGCAACTCAGTTAAACCGTTCAGGGTATAATGTTGATAACCCCGGTTTAGAGACAATTTCAGAAAGTATCGGCCTTGCTACAACATCAGATGCTATTATTTCAATTTGGCAAAAAGACGAAGACAAGGAACTAGGCACGATAAACATTGGAATGACAAAGAATCGCTTTGGGCCAAATTTTGGTAGCATTGCTTTAAAGATAGATTACAACACATTGCAAATTACAGAAGATGATACTATTAATGAGAGTGATGAAGCTAGAGAGTTTACCAAAACATTATCTGATTTAAGTAGTACGTGATTTTTTGTAATTTTAATATAAATTCATGTAACGCAACAAAATTATATGAATTTCAACAATATTCATCAAGATGAAGCAGACCATTTGTTTCGTTCCTATTGTAGTTTTGTATGTATTACTTTTAATAAGAAATATAATTTAGCTAATATACTTTTACTTTTTTTACAAAATAAAAATTTGAAAGAATTATTTAAATCATTACTCGATGTTGAAAGCGATGTATTAGCGGTTAAAATGTTCCTTGAGTTTGATCCTTCATTGTGTAAGAGCAAATACATTATGAAGTATTTAAATTCAAGGAAGGCTAAATGATTTCAGAAAAAATTATATATAACATTTTTTTAAAAACCTCTAGAACCTATGCAGGGTTACCTTTTCGCTACAGAAAGCAGTGGCATGATTTTGATAAAACACCCCAATATCAACATGTATTGAGATTAAAAAATTTCTTTTCACGCAACAAGAGCGTTGATATTAATGAATTTTTTATTGCACCTTACACTATATACCCTGGGGAAAGCGGCTTTGATTTATCATTTTATTCATCACAAAAAGCTATCAAGATATATACCATGGCACAAAAGAAAAAATTATTTTTAATACCCGATGACAAATATCATCTTAATAATATAGCAAAAGGGCTCAAATACATTTATCGTTTTTGTAGGGAAAAAAATATTAGTTTATTAAGTTATCCTAGCTATAAAGAAGGCATTCAGCCAGTATTCATTACGCACATTAAAGAAAGACGTGTGAGCATATACAATTTGTTTGCGTTTGATAGTTTTGAAAAAGAATTTAGATCTGTTGACCCAGATATATTACGATTTACCCTAGGTGAAATTTACGATAATATTGATGTTTTTAGAACAAAATATTTAAATAGTAATTCGGCAAAAAAATTGGCAGTATATGGCTTAAAAAAACTTATGGCGGTTAAAAATAATAGTTGATTAAAATTAGGATCATACTATCATAATAACATGAGTACAATCACTAAATCGATGTTCGAAAGTATTAAAAGTTCTTTAACTAAGAATAATACACAACAATCCCGTAATAAAGATATTTTAAAGTGTGAAGTAGGCAACACTTATACAGTTAGGTTGCTACCTAACGCGGCGAATCCAGAAAAAACGTTTTTCCATTATTATACATTTGGCTGGACTAGTTTTTGCACTGGACAGTATGTTTCTGCTGTGAGTCCTTCAAGCTTTGGTGGTCGCGATCCTATTGCAGAGTATCGCTATAAAGTCTTAAAGACCGGTACAGATGAAGAGAAGCAAAAGGCCAGAGCCATTTTGCGTTCTGAGAAATGGCTTGTAAATGCATACATTATTAATGATCCTGTTACGCCTGAGAATAATGGAAAAAATATGATTGTTCGCTATGGCAAGCAGCTTCATAAAATTATTATGGATGCTATTGAAGGTGAAGGCGCAGAAGATCTTGGCTCGAGAATTTTTGATTTGTCTGATAAGGGATCGAGTCTTAAGATCAAAGTTGAGCAGCAGGGAGATTATCCTACGTATGTGAGTAGTAAGTTTGCTTTACCCAAGGCTATTGAGGGTCTTGATAAGTCAAAGCATGATGAGATTTATAAAAACATTATTGATCTCGAATCTGTACTACCTGTTAAAAGTTATGATGATCTAAAAACGATGCTTGATGAACATTATTTTTGTGATAATACGGCAAGTAAGCCCGCTAGTAATAATGTAAAGTCTGTGCAAAGTAATAAAGCCCCTGTGTCAACAGCTGAGGATTTGCTTGAGGATGATACGGTAAAGCAATTGCTAGCTGATATTGATGATGTCAAATAATGGATGGTATAGTAAATTTATCTCCTGATGATCCTAGAGCACAGGAGGCTATATATAATCTTTTAGGTACGACATTATCTGAATTAAAAGAAATAGACAGAAATGTAGTTGGTAGTTCCAGAAATATTTCTGCATTAAAAACTAACCTAAATGATGTACTTAATTTTACCCGTCCGTCACCTATGGCGACCACGGTTAATGCAGGTATTAATGTGCCTCAGCACAGTGCACCGCCTGTATTACAACCTGTTATAACAGCACACCCCACGGTTCAAGCACCTATGCAGCAAACCGTAGAAGAAACAAAAGACGACCCCAATCAACTCGTTTTTGATTTTAATCAAAAAATTACACCAGACACTATTAATAATAAGCTTGATAGAATTTTAGAAAAATTAGAAACTATTGCTAATTATATTAAAGTATAATTGCTTTTTTAATTTTATCTTTATAATATAAAATGTGAATGTTTTTATACCTAATAGAAAACTATTTGTTAGTGGCTTTCTTTCCCCGTTAAGTAAAATCAACGACAGTTGTGTTATATGTATTAAAGATACAGGTTTAACATGTACTGTTTGTACTAACGACTCTTCTGTAATTTTAAATACACAATACAAATTAAATTTGGATGTAGACAGCACGCTGTGTCTTAATATTGCTGATGTAAAGAAAATTATTAAGGCTTTTGAATGTATTGGAACGGATTCATTTACATTTAAAGTTGATAAAAATAATATAGCGTACAGCGGTCCTGAAGTTAATTTTAAGTATCATTTGCTCGAGAATGGTATTATTAGTCAACCCAAACTTAATAT